>Ga0272443_10000130_pt1 | contig 142627 bp, 147 predicted proteins | sample SSMAcet12_FD_193581 | JGI IMG/M metagenome (GOLD analysis project Ga0272443, IMG submission 193581) | Marine sediment archaeal communities from Little Sippewissett salt marsh, Falmouth, MA, United States - SSM-Acet-12 | ecosystem: Environmental > Aquatic > Marine > Wetlands > Sediment ... | reverse complement strand
TTTTAATGGGGATATTATTATAATGAAAAGGATCTCAGTACTTTTGTTATGTTTGTTGTTCACCATATTTTATCCTCAGGCAGGAAGTCTGCTTGCATCACATTTCTGCAGTCTATTCGGAATTACGTGGTTTTACGTACATCATTCTGTTCAACTGATTTTAGCGCTTGCCACAATACTTTTATTTGTCTATTTTTTCGCTCGTAAACCACTATCTGACTGGGGATTCAGTCTTACCAACTGGCGCTGGTCGCTTTTAACATCAATAAAATTTGCAGCAGGTTGGATACTGGTTAGCGTAGTATTAAATTTGCTTTTCGCTTTTGAAAATCATATACAGTATGAAAGGAGTTTCTTGAATATTACTGCTGATTTGTTTTTTGATATCATCATCACTCCTTTATCAGAAGAGATTCTTTTTCGCGGTCTTATTATGAGTCTAATTATTTTCTATTGGCCCGGCAAGATTATTATTGGGAAATTAAAGATTTCCTATGCAGTAATATTTTCAACCTTGTTCTTTTGCCTGGCTCATGTTGGCATCAATCTGAAAAACTTAAGTATTGATAATATAGATGTTATGCAATTGATGTTTACGCTGGGTCTGGGTATATTTTATGCATATATGCGTGAAAAAACCGGGAGTTTGTTAGGGCCTTTAATAGCTCATGGAATTTCCGATGGCAGCATTACTGTAATTCAGCTTATATTATTATGATCCCGGCAATACCTGACTAATTATTAAAAAGATTAATTATTGTCCAGGTCATGGCTGCTACACCCCCGTGAAAAGTAGGGTAAAAGTCGGGGTAGAATGCAGCATTATGTAAACCGGGAAGAGGAGTTCCATTCTTTATATGATCATTGTATTTTCCTTCTTCCACACCACCAAGCCAGAACAATGCTATAGGAACCTGTTCTTCAGTACGGCCGTACATACCAAAATCTTCTCCAACAGTACTGGGGTTAACCTTAAACATTTTGTCTTTACCAAGCATTCCCTCCATTGACAGGATTGCCCTGTTCACTAGCCCGGGGTCATTCGCGACGGGTGGTGTTACACCTTCCAGGGGGATAACTTCGGGCATTTTATCTTCCGGAAGACCTGCAGAAAGAGCAATACCACGTGTAATACGATTCAGCCCTTCTATTATCTGTTGATATATTGTATCATCAAAGAACCTTATGGTAAGTTGCATGTCTACCCGGTCAGGGATAACATTATGTTTGCTGCCGCCGTGAATGGAGCCAACGGTGACAACGGCAGGCTGAAAAGGTTCAATTTCCCTGCTTACCAGTGTTTGTATGGCCAGCACCATTCGCGAGGCAAGCACTACAGGGTCTATTGTGGTATGGGGCATAGCTCCATGGCCGCCGTACCCGTATACGTGGATATCAACAGAGCTCACACCACCGAAAATGGGACCCGGAAAATACCCAATGGATCCTGCAGGCAGTTCGGCATTTACATGATAGGCCAGGGCATAATCGGGTACTGGAAATTTCTTGAACAAACCAGCTTCGATCATCCTGTCGGCACCGGCACTTATCTCCTCAGCCTGTTGTGCAATAGCAATAATGGTACCTGCCCACTGCTTTTTCAGCTGTACCAGTGTGTTGAGTGTGCCCAGCCATAAGGTCATATGCATATCATGTCCGCAGGCATGCATGGCAGGCACCCTGTTGCCTTTTGCATCATCCTTCTCCATACTGCTGGCATAAGGAAGGCCTGTTTCTTCTCTTATTGGCAGAGCGTCCATATCGGTACGTAACATTATAACAGGACCGTCCCCATTTTCCAGTACACCAACCACACTGTTCCCGCTGAAGTTCCGGCTAACTTCAAACCCCAAATTCTCAAGGTGCCCTGCCATTTTATCAGCTGTTTCAAACTCCATAAGCGATAATTCAGGGTGAGAATGAAGATATTTGTAGGTCTCATAATGTTCATCTTCAATGCTTTTAATTACAGACTCTATTTGCGTTTTCAACTCATCCTGGGCGATAATGGAAATGCTAATGAACAGGCTGATGGTAAGCATAAATATTTTTTTCATGAGAATGGTATTTAGGAAGGTAAATTTAAGGAAATTTTGTTTAGAAGGCTTTTGTTTAGGTTTTTGGGATTTATAGGTATTGTTTAATTGTATAACCGTTAAATTGTTGAATTGGGATTTTAGCTCTGCAACATTCGATATTCCTTTACCCTGCCCCCTGTTTTATCAGCCGAAGTTTTAGCGAAGGCTGGCTACCTGCTCTGAAATACACCGGAGGTCTACCTGTACAGGTATAAAAATCCCCTGAATTCTTTCCCTTCATACACAACATCGTCCCAACCTTTTGCACGAATAATATAGAAATACACACCCGGACTCGCCTTACTGCTCCCGATGGTTCCGTCCCAGCCCTGCCAATCCTTGAGTGCATCACCGTGGCCTTCAAAGAAATACACTCTCTGTCCATTCCTGCTGAATACCTGGACAATTATGCTTCTCAGGGACTTATTATCAACAAAGAAGAAATCATTAATACCATCACCATCAGGACTAAATACATTGGGTATATTAAGGGAAGAGGGTTCAACTATAATCTTCTGGCTGGTCGAATCCCTGCAAAACTGGTCACTCTCAATAAAAAGACTTAAGGTATAGTTCCCGGGGAAATAATAAATATGGGAAAAAGGCTCTACCAGATATGAAACGGAATCATCCCCAAATTCCCACCTGTATGTACTTGCACGAACTGAGTTATCAGTAATAAACACCTCAAGTGGTGCTTCTCCCTGATTTGGATCTATTTCAAAATCGGCATTAACATGAATTGATTCATAGAAAAATGATGAGTCAGCTGAGCACCCAAAGCTGTCAACCACATGCAGATTATACCATACGTCCTCAAGAGGGGGGTTAAAAGTCTGAGGATTAATTTCAAGCTCAGGGTATGGGATGGAGGACTCCGGGTTGGAAGACCATCTGAACCTGTAATCATTTGGAAGCATTATGGGACTACCGGTATTAATGTCAGCATAATAGAAGGTATCAATTGCTGCGAATCCTGACAGGGCAACATAATTACATTTGAAATCGAGTAGTCGTGCGACAGCTGTTGGCCTGTTAATCTGAACCCAGGCTGTCAGCACAGCATTGTAGCCCAGCCCATCCGATATTGAAACCCTGTACCCTCCTTCAGCTAGTTCTGAAATCTCAGATGATAGAACATCTGTATGCTGGGCAACGGGAATTGAAAAATCAGATCCCGATACATCCCATCTTGTCCATATGAAATTAAAAGGGCCGTTTCCACCTGGACTATTGGCAATGAGTCTTCCTGTTGCATGACCATCAGAGTTGCAGAAAATAAACACCGGGTCATTATTGCCCGTGGATGTATAATCAGTATACCTCGTTGCGCTTGAGCCAGGTGCTGTTATCTGGGCATTGGCAATCAGTGTGAAGGCCAGAAAAATTATTATAATATTGAATCTCACTCTGTTTATACTGATTATTCAGAAAAATAACGGTTATGCCCCTGATTTGGTATATTAATCTGCAAGTATAATAAATGTGCTTCGGCTGTGCAAGTGAAGATTCAGGGATTTGGAAGATAGAGGTATTTGATTGTTGATAACTTGGTGGCTGTCGCACCTGTCTGCTTTATTTATTAAGATCTCTTTTAGTACCTTTGTGCTCACCTTAAATGTGGATTTTTTGATGGCAGCTAATTATCTCAATGAACTGAATGAAGCACAAAAAGTGGCGGTAGTAAATACCGAGGGGCCTTCACTTGTCATTGCCGGAGCAGGATCCGGTAAGACCAGGGTTCTTACTTACCGGATATCACACCTGTTGCAGAAGGGTGTTCCAGCGCATTCTGTCCTTGCTCTTACCTTTACCAACAAAGCTGCCCAGGAGATGAAGGAAAGGATAATAGCCATAGCAGGTTATAATAACAGCAGGTACCTGTGGATGGGAACATTCCATAGTATATTTGCCAGGATATTGAGAAGCGAATCCGATAAGCTGGGATACCCATCTTCATATACCATCTATGATGCGACAGATACCCGCAGTCTTATAAGGACAATTATCAGGGAAATGGGACTTGACGATAAAGTGTATAAGCCCTCATCCGTGGCAGCCAGGATATCTGCAGCCAAGAATAATCTTATAACAGCCAGTGAATATGCATCAAACAGGTCAATAACAGAGCGCGACCGTATGGCAAAAGTACCGATGCTTTCAGAGATATACCTCAGGTATGCCTCGAGGTGCTATAAGGCAGGGGCAATGGACTTTGATGATCTGCTGATGAACACCAATATACTCTTCAGGGACCATCCTGATGTCCTTGCAACATACCAGCAAAGATTTAATTATATCCTTGTCGATGAATATCAGGATACTAACTATGCACAGTACCTCATTATCAAGAGATTGTCGGAAAAACACCGAAACCTTTGTGTCGTGGGTGATGATGCCCAGAGTATATATTCATTCAGAGGGGCACGGATTGAAAATATACTCAATTTCAGGAATGATTATCCCGATTATTCGCTCTATAAACTTGAGAGAAATTACAGGTCGACAAAAACGATAGTAGATGCAGCAAATAGCATTATTCATCATAATAAGGGACAGATAAGTAAGACTGTTTATTCAGAAAATATTCAGGGTAACAGGATCAGGATAATGGAATCAATGACCGATGGTGAAGAAGGATTCAGGATTGCTTCCGATATTTTCGACCGTAGCATATCCGGGCAGGTTAAGTGGGAAGAATTTGCCGTCCTCTACCGTACGAATGCACAATCAAGGATTTTCGAGGAGACTTTCAGGAAAAAAAATATACCTTATAAAATATATGGTGGCCTGTCATTTTATGAGAGGAAGGAAATTAAAGACATACTGGCATACCTAAGGATGATAATCAATCCCAGTGATGAGGAAGCATTGAGACGTACTATTAATTACCCAAAAAGAGGATTGGGAAAAACCACCGTTGACAGGATATTTGAAGCTGCTGAAGGAAAAGAACTGACAGCCTGGGAAATTATCTCAGAGCCAGCCGGATACCAGTCACTTTTAACACCAGCAACATGGAAGCGCGTTAAGGTATTTACTGATCTGATCAATACCCTGGCCTCAGAAAGTGCAGGTGCCCATGCCTATGATGCAGCAATGAAGGCAGCTACGGTATCGGGTATAATGAAAGAACTAAAGGAAGGTGAAACACCTGAAGAGGTGAGCAGATATGAAAACCTGCAGGAATTACTTAATGCTATCAGGGAGTTTACTGATGCTGCTGAAACAAATGGAGAACCAAGTGACCTGGCATCCTATCTGGAATCTGTTGCCTTGCTTACTGACAGAGATACTGAAAAGGAGGAAGATAGGAATAAGGTTACCCTGATGACAATGCATTCGGCTAAGGGATTGGAATTTAAGCATGTATATATCGCAGGACTCGAAGAAAACCTTTTCCCTTCGCTAATGTCTCTGTCTGAAAACAGTGGGCTGGAGGAAGAAAGGCGTTTATTCTATGTTGCCATCACCAGGGCTAAGGAGCAGGCAACGATCAGCTATGCCCTTAACCGTTATAAATGGGGTAAACTGGAACACTGCAAGCCAAGCAGGTTCCTGGCAGAAATTGATGATTCTTACCTTGAATACCCTGATGATACGGTAAAAGAAAATAGTTATGGGCAGGGCGGGGTAAGGAAACCTTTAAGTAATGACTTCAGAGACATAAAGGACAGGAAAACGGAATATCCGGTTTCGCCCCGCAGGAATCTCAGGAAAGTTGGAGTGTCAGCAGCTTATAATACGGATAATACTCAACTTGCTGCCGAAAAAGACATTAAAAAGGGGTCTGTAGTCTGCCATGAACGCTTCGGCCGGGGCGTAATATTATCAATAGAAGGGGAAGCCCCAAATACTACCGCACTGGTTGATTTTGATAATTCAGGTGAAAAAAAGCTCCTGCTCAGGTTTGCAAAGCTTAAATTAAGTGATAAATAAGAAGGGGAAACCAATGAAATGGTCTCCCCCGGTCAGGTATTAAAGAGGTGTTATAATTACTACTCTGACTCAGGTAAATCAGGTAGTTCACCTTTTTCCGTTAATACATCATTATAAAGAGTGGCAAAAGCACCGCTTACCCACATTATAGCCGGTAATATGCCAACAATCAGCATTAATATGCCGAAGATGATCATAAAAAATGAAACAATTCCCATCGCGAATATTGTCCAGCCGTATCCCTTCGTTAGCCTCCAGCTTTCTTCAATAGCCGTAAGGGCTTCCATCTTCTTATCCATTACCAGGTAGCTCACAAAAGTAAGACGGCAGGCTATTATTATACCAGGTATGATAAGCATGACAAATCCGATCACCACCAAAGCGAAAGTCATCAAATTGGCCAATAGTATTTGAACATAGTGTTCTGAAAAACCTGAAACCAGATACTTGAAATCAATTTTTTGCTTTCTTACTGCATGTACAAATATCAGGTCACCTCCAAAATCAAAAACGGGAATGACAAGAAATGAATAGGCCATGGCAAAAATACCGAATACAGCCAGGAATAAAGTAAAACCACCTATTTCAGCTGTAAATCTCACAATCTGAATTGGTGCCTGTATGAAACCTACCACAATAATAACAAGTAAAAGAGGAAGGAAATTATCACCAAGAATTTCAATCCCATTTGAAAAACTTCTTCCAAAGGAGGGAGTTACACTGTTATTTGCTGACTTTTCCATTTCTTACATTCAGTTTGTTTCATGAACAAATATATATAGAAGCAAATTATCAGAATACATACCAAAGTATTGTTATGAAAATATCCTACTTTAGTATTCACTTAGCAACCAAAGTAGTGAATATTTTTACAACTGTAATCATTACCATGACATGCTCAGTATAATTTCATACATAATTTTTACCCTGTCTGTAGGCTTAACATTTCTTGGATTAATTACCGCATCACGACTGAGGAAAGAATACCAGAACGGTTTTGCCTCGGCATTACTATATTTTCAGATCTTTGCCTATACTTTTGGTTTTTATGGTATCTGGGGCCAGGTATTCGTAGATAAATTCCTCGAATCATACCTGCCGGCAAATATCATGGAAAGGATCATTACATATCAGGCTCTGCTAGGCCTGCCTTTTATGATACTTACCTGGTATATGATGATCAGGTTTGCATTTAAGTTACAGATGTACATCATGAGTAGGATTACTACAGTTTCATTTATCAGCATCGCAGGTGGAGGCCTTATTGTTATCGTTTATCTTGCTTTTAATCCCGGTAATATTCCTCAGCAACTTTATATATTTTATTATATTATCATGGGGCTTATATCCCACCTGTTAACAGGAATTGTATTGTTTGGCAGACCTGCCAGTAAAACGCGTATTAAAAGGAAAAAACTTAACCTTCTGGCAATACTTACAATACTTGCCGGGATAATTCAGTCAACTATACTATATTTCTTTGATATGAGTGGCTATCTGGCACTTGTTTTCGTGATAGTGTACTTTTCATGCTATGCATTTGTGCCATTCATACTGAGATATTCCGGTATACTGACTTCCTATATACGTACAGGTGAAGAGGAACTTAATTTAGATGATTTCTGCACGCGTTTTGAGCTTTCCCATAGAGAGAAGGAAATAGTAATAGAAATGTGCAAGGGGCAAACAAATAAGGAGATCGCCGATAGCTTATTTATCAGCCTTCAGACAGTTAAAGATCATACCCACCGGATATATATCAAAACTGGATTGAGAAATAGGGTTGAACTCGTCAATCGAATACGCAATGTCACCTCTTCTTAACATCCGGTAATGATTACTGCCCTGACCCGACATCGGAATCCAGGCACATGGCGGGCGGAAAAGCTGCCTCAATCTGAACTCCTGAATTTTCCATATTCCTGCAAATTATACCCATATGCCTATTTTAATAATAATTTAACATAAAAAACTTTGGGAACTGAAAAAGTTTTATCATTATTGCAGTTCGAAAATTTTATGTGATGGATTACTCGGAGAGAATAACAGCAGAAGCAGCTGTATTATTTATGAAGTACGGGATCAGGGCGGTGACCATGGACTCAATAGCTCATCATCTGGGGATGTCGAAACGTACAATATATGAGCACTTTTCTGATAAGGATGCGCTTCTGATGAGCGTGATCACGACCATGGCTGGCAAACAGAAAAGAACCTTCAGAAGGATAATGAAAGAGTCAGGAAATGTGATTGAGGCATTTTTTGAAATACTCAGGATTGCGTCCACTCATTTTAATCAGACCAATCCCACTTATCTTATGGATCTTAAAAGATATCACTACAATGTGTATGAAAAAATGTGTGAGAAAGGCAACATAAGGAATTACGAGATGTCGCTTGATATGCTCAGGAGAGGAGTGGAGGAAAAGATCTTCAGGGATGATATAAATATTGAGATTGTAAATATAGGTATCCACAGTGTGATTGATATAAGCAGGGACAATGAAGAACTTGCTGCCGGTGAATATTCCAGCATCGAAGTAATCGACAATCTTCTTTTTAATTTCCTTATTGGTATTTCAACACCTATGGGACAGGAACTTATTTATAAATATAAAGAACAGAAAAAAATTGAACTAAATGTATAGAATAATGAGAATAAGATGGCTTGGTATAATTATGATTATTGCACTTGGCTCTTCAGTGAAGGCACAGGATGCTGATACTGTCCTTACGCTTTCATTGCAGGAAGCACAGGAATATGCAGTGCAACATAATAAGATAGTTCGCGCTTCCATGTACGATGTACAGGCTGCTGAAAAGTCCAAATGGGAAGTTATATCAAATGGCTTACCAAGGGTAGACGGCAGTGGATCGTTGAATGATAACCTTAAGTTGATGACAACACTCCTGCCCGGTGAAATAATAGGTCAACCCGGGGAAAAAATACCTGTACAATTTGGTAGTAAATATAACAGCAGTTATGGTTTACAGGCTACACAGATGATCTTTAATGCTCCATACTTTGTTGGAGTACAAACAGTGAGACTGGCCGAAAAGATGAGCCAGCAGGCACTGGAAAAATCAGAGATTGATATCCGGGAACAGGTTGTAAACACCTATTACCTTATACTGATTTCACAGGAGTCAATAGATATACTTAACGGTACCAGTAAAAATCTGAGGGAGGTATACCGGTCAACAAAAGCAATGAAAGAAGTGGGTATGGCTGAGGAGACTGATGTTGACCAGATGCTTTCAAATGTCAGGGGAATTGAAACCAATGTGCGTTCAATGGAAAGGAATCTGGAGTTTAGCTATAATATGCTCCGGTTCCAGCTGGGGGTTGATATAAATACTGAGATTACTCTTTCCACCAATCTGGATGATCTATTGAAAGAGGCAAGTATTGATGCACTTATGGAAAGTGATTTCAACCTTAAAAATCATATTGATTTCAGGCTTACTGAAAGCCAGGTTAAAATGCAGGAACTAACATTGAAAAACGAGAAAGCAAGCATACTACCTTCATTGTCAGCATTTTATTCATGGAATAAAAATGGTATGGGAGACAAACTTAATGATATGAGATGGTTTCCCAACTCCATGCTTGGCTTCCAGGTTTCGGTACCGATTTTTGCCAGTGGCCAGCGTTATTCCAGGATCAAGAGAGCCCAGATAGAACTTAATAAAGCAGTAAGCAATAAGAGCCTTGTATCAGACCAGCTAAAACTTCAGGAGAAGCAATTGAGGTTCAACCTAATAAATGCCCGTGACCAGTATAATACACAGAAAGAAAATGTAGATGTTGCTTACAGGGTATATCAAAGCATTGAGAACAAATACCGTCAGGGTGTAGCATCAAGCCTTGACCTTACACAGGCTCATAATAATTATCTGCAGGCTGAGAATAATTATATCAGCGCCTTGATGGATCTTCTCCAGACCAAACTGGCACTGGATAAATTACTTAACAATATTTAATAATGTCGGAAAAAATAAATACCACAAATATGAAACCCATAAGATTATTGACAGTTATTGCACTCATGACATCTGTTATTTCAGGATGTAATCAGCAAAACCAGGCTGGAAGGCCTGACGGTTCAGATCTCCTAGAGGCAGAACAAAGGGAGATAGCTGTGAGAACCGAGGCTCTCAAACTTACCACTATAGCAAGAACCATTGACTATACGGCAAGCCTTGAAGCTTTTGAGGAAGTGCACCTTGCACCTGCATCACCAGGCAGGATAAATAATATATATGTTGAACCGGGTAACAGGGTCAGCAGGGGACAGAAGTTATTTACAATGGATCAGACGCAGATGCACCAGGCAGAGATACAGCTGGAGAACCTGAAAACAGACCTGCAACGTTTATCTACACTGCTGGAGACCGGTGATATTCCTCAGCAACAGTATGACCAGATGAAAACGCAGGTGGACGTTACTGAAAGTAATGTTGAATTTTTGAGGGAGAATACAGTGATATTTGCTCCATTTGCTGGTATTATTACAGCTAAATATTTTGAAAATGGCGAAATGTACAGTGGCGCGCCCAACACTGCAGCGGGAAAAGCTGCAGTTGTTACTCTTATGCAGATGAACCCGGTCAAGGCTATTGTTAATATCTCAGAACAGTACATGCCACTGGTTAACTTTGGTATGGATGCAACAATAATCTCAGATGTATTTGACGGGGAAGAGTTTAAAGGAAAAGTAAGCCTTATTTATCCTACTGTTGACCCTATGACAAGATCCTTTGAAGTGGAAATAACAGTACCAAACAGCACCATGAGACTTAAACCCGGGATGTTCGTGAGGGTGTCAATGTTTTTAGGTGAGGAAGAAGCTTTTGTCGTTCCTTCAAATGTTGTACTGCAGCAGGAAGGTACAAACAACAGGTATGTCTTTGTCAATAAGGATGGTATTGCTGAAAGATATACTGTACAACTTGGCAAGCGCTACGATGAAATGATTGAAATAATCAGTGATGAACTGGTGGCAGGTGATATGTTGATTGTGGACGGTCAGACAAAGCTTACTTATGGTGATAAAATCAGTGTAGTTAAATAATCATTCAGAAAATAAACATATGAGTATATATAGCAGTGCGGTAAAAAAACCACTTACGACCATTTTAATCTTCATAGCACTGATGGTTATGGGGATATATTCCCTGACCAGGCTGCCGGTTGACCTTTATCCTGAGATTGAACTGCCTTTCCTTACAGTTTTTACATCTTACTCCGGCGCAAGTGCATCTGATATAGAGACAAATGTTACTGATCTGCTCGAGAATCAGTTGAATACCGTAAGTAACCTGAAAGAGATAACATCAATATCAAGTGATAATACCTCTATTATCTTTCTTGAATTCGAGTATGAAACAAACCTTGACGAAGCGGCGAATGAAGTTAGGGATGTAATGAATTTCATTACCCGGTTCCTTCCCGAGGATGCAGAAGATCCTACTATCCTCAAGTTTAACTCCAGTATGATGCCGATAATTTTCTATGCTATTACGGCAGAGGAGAGTTATGAGGGATTGGAAAAAATACTGGATGAGAAAGTGGTAAACCCTTTGAACAGGATAGAAGGGATTGGTTCAGTTGGTATTGCAGGATCACCGGGCCGGGAAATATATGTGGAGATTGATCCCAGGAAACTTGAGGCATACAATATGACCGTTGAACAGATAGGAAGTATATTAATGGCAGAAAACCTTAATACACCGGCCGGATACCTGGAAATGGGGAACCTGGATTATCCCCTTCGTATACAGGGTGAATTTGTTGACAGTGATGTGCTTAAAGACCTGGTTGTTGGCAGTTACAATGGTAATACCATTTATCTTAAAGATATCGCTGATGTCGATGATACAATAAGAGACACAAAACTGGAAGAACGGATAAACGGTGAACTCGGTATGCGCATGTTTGTTCAGAAACAGTCAGGTGGTAACACGGTGGAAGTGGCAAGAGAAGTAAGGAAAACACTGAAAAACCTGGAAAAGGATCTGCCGCCTGATGTTAAGATTGAACCAATTCTTGACGCGTCGGAATTTATTGTGGGATCAATAAATAATCTTACCAATGCACTGATGTTTGCCGGAATATTTGTGATCCTGGTTGTGTTGTTTTTCCTTGGGCGCTGGCGGGCAACATTCATTGTTGTTCTAACAATACCGGTATCTTTAATAGTGGCATTTATTTACCTCTTCCTTTCAGGGAATTCCATAAATATTATCTCACTCTCCTCTCTGTCAATAGCAATCGGGATGGTGGTTGATGATGCCATTGTTATTCTCGAGAATATAACCAGGCATATTGAAAGAAAGAGCAGACCACGCGAAGCAGCCATATATGCTACCAATGAGGTTTGGCTCGCAGTAATAGTTACCACGCTTACCGTGGTCGCGGTTTTTCTGCCTTTAACTTTTGTTGGTGGCCTGACAGGGGTACTTTTCAGACAGCTGGGACTTATTGTTACTCTTACAACTGTCACATCAACAATTGCAGCAATAACCCTCACACCAACACTCAGTTCTTTGATTTTAAAATTACGTGTCAATAATAAGCCAAAACGAAGACTCAGTTATGACAGGACTATTAAGATAGGTCTTGACAGGTTTGAAAGGTTTTATGAATCAACTTTGAGGTGGTCACTCAGACACAAATTAGTGATAGGCCTTATCGCTATCATAGTATTTATTAGCTCATTGGCCCTTGTGTCGGTTGTTGGCACTGAATTCATACCAGAGGCTGATGAATCCAGGATAACTGCGAATATTGAACTGCAGACAGGTACAAGAGTAAGCGAGACACAGAAAGTAGCAAAACAAATTAATAATATTTTTACGGATTCATATCCTGAGATCGAGCTTATATCCTCGTCAACCGGTACCGGTGAAAGCATGAACTTTGCTACTATGTTCTCAAGCTCAGGAACACACACAATATCTTATACTCTTGCGCTGTCCGGCGTTGAGGAAAGGGAACGGAATGTGTGGGAAATAGCTGAAGCAATCAGGCAGGAACTGAACAAATTTCCTGAGATTATTAATTACCAGGTTAGTACTACCGGTGGTGGAGGAATGGGATTCATGGGTAACAACATAGAAGTTGAAGTGTATGGATACGATATCAGTGAGACAAATATTGTTGCAGAAGAACTTGCCTCTAAAATAGCCACCATCGAAGGAGCTAAAGATGTGCAGATCAGTCGTGATCCTTCAAAAGCTGAGTTGCAGATAGTTCTTGACCAGGAAAAAATGATAAGACATGGCTTGAATACTGCATCGGTCTCTTTAGCAATAAAGAACAGAATTAGCGGCATGACAGCTACACGGCTGAGACAGTTCGGAGATGAATATGATGTGGTTGTAAGATTCAAGGAAGACGCAAGAAACTCCATCACTGACGTTATGAATATTAGCATAATGAACAGTCAGGGCCAGGCTGTCAAACTTGGAGAGATAGCCGAGATTAAGGAATACTGGGCGCCTCCAAATATCGAGCATAAAAGAAGAGAAAGAGTTGTTACGGTATCAGCAACACCTTATAAAAGGGCACTGGGGGACATTGCTACTGACATACAGGCTGTTATTACTGATCTTGAGACACCCTCAGGTGTGCAGGTGCAGATATCAGGTACAATTGAGGAACAAATGGAATCATTTATGGACCTTGGACTGCTAATGGTCATTAGCCTTGTACTGGTTTACCTGGTCATGGCTTCTCAGTTTGAATCACTTAAGATGCCACTCATCATAATGTTCTCTATACCGTTTTCGTTCTCCGGAGTTGCAATTGCCCTGTTCATTACAGGTACAACACTCAACCTGATTGCAGGTATAGGTGCTATAATGCTGATAGGCATTGTTGTAAAGAATGCTATAGTACTCGTCGATTTTATAAATCTTCAACGAGACAGAGGACTGGAACTGTATAAAGCCGTTACTGTTGCGGGACGTTCAAGGTTAAGACCTGTACTGATGACATCAGCTACTACTATACTTGGGATGCTTCCATTGGCGATAAGCATGGGTGAAGGATCAGAAATATGGAGTCCAATGGGAATATCTGTAATCGGAGGGCTCATATTTTCCACCATGGTTACACTGGTCCTGGTTCCTGTTGTCTATGTTATTTTTGCCAGGAGTGGAGAAAGGAACAAAAAGAGGAAAGAAAGGGAAGAGTTTAAATTCCTGAATGGCGAATTATCAACAAATTAAATCTGTATTACCATGAAAGCTGTATTTATAGTATATAACCAGGCTCACAGTGAGAAAGTAGAGTTCATTCTTGATAGCTTTGGAATAAGCGGTTATTCGGAATGGAATAATATGAAGGGTAGGGGTAGCAGGGGTGGTGTACCACACCTCGGCACCCATACCTGGCCGGAAATAAACTCGGCTACCCTAACCTTTGTTGATGATGACAAAGTGGATAAACTGCTTGATGCCGTAAAGAAAATGGATGAGCTGAATACTGACGTTGGAGCCAGGGCATTCGTTTGGGATATTACTGCCGAGTATTAAATTAATTAATATTATATATCATGTGTAGAGACGTTGCATGCAGCGTCTCTACGAATATTACATGTTATTGAGAAATTCTACCACCCTGACCATGTCAGCCTCGTCCCTGATTTTAATCCTGTTGTCTTTTATGAAATTGTTTAAAGCTTTTTCATTGTCTCCTGCTATATCCAGCAGACCTTTCTTATTCCGTATATATACCGGCTTGTTATCACCGTATGCAACATAAAACAATGGATCCCTTTTCTCGAACATGGCAGGTTTTTTTTCCTGGTAGGGCTGAGCGGGCTCAGCTTCTTTAAACACTACCTGGTACTTTTTATATAATGTATATGTTCCCTTTTCTACAAGCTCAAGGTAGCCTTCTCCTTCAGTGGATAGATATTCATACCGGGAGTATATAAATGAATGTCCAGGAAAACTTACTTCCGCCACTATCCCTCCACGTTTGAGATTATAGACCGCATCTTCAATCTGTACCTCAAAAAGGTCATAATAAATATTATACCTTAGTGGTACTTTTTCATAAGCCTGGTTATCTGATGATTTAATTGTAGCTTCTATAAATTCTTCATCCATATAAGGTGAACCCTCGTAACTTTCGATCTCACCTTTTACTGCCTTCCTGTTTAGGAGTTCATCATAGAATCTCTGTCCTTCTGCTCCAAGCCAAAGATTCTGGGCTGTTGCAGTTATGACTATAAACGAAATAACTATACCTATATATAACCTTTTCATACGATTAAGATTTTCTAATTAGTGTCACAATAATTGTGCCTTCAATATTTGCAAAGTTAATGAAATGAAATAAAAAAGGCACGGGTATAATTAACCGTGCCTGCTTTGTGCATTATCAGTGTAATCTACGCTGATATAAATTGCGGTGTTATTCTTCTTCCTGTTCTGATTCGTAAGCTTTGATTACGGCATCCTGTACATCACCCGGTACCTGTACATATTCAGCAAATTTCATGCTGTACATTGCTCTTCCACCTGTCAGTGAGCTGAGTGCGGTTGAATATTTATTCATTTCAGCAAGTGGCACTTTTGCTTTTACCACTTCAAATCCCTTTTCACTACTCATTCCCAGAACCATGCCACGACGTCCCTGCAGGTCGCTTATTACGTCACCCATCCTGTCGGAAGGAACCATAATCTCAACGTCATACACAGGCTCAAGTATTTTTGGGTTGGCAGCCTTAAAAGCAGTGCTGAATGCATTCCGGCCAGCAAGCTTGAATGATATCTCGTTTGAATCTACCGGGTGCATTTTGCCATCATACACGTAAACTCTTATGTCGCGAGCATATGAACCCGTAAGGGGTCCTTCTTCCATTTTTTCCATTAATCCTTTAAGGATAGCAGGCATGAACCTTGCGTCAATTGAGCCTCCAACGATACAGTTCACATATTCCAGGATTCCTCCCCAGGGAAGTTTATGTTCTTCCTTGTCCCTGATTGAAAGTTTATAATCTTTTCCATTGATCTTCATTGCAGGATTGGGTGCTGATCCTTCCTCATAGGGTTCTATTATCATATGAACCTCACCAAACTGGCCTGCCCCGCCTGATTGTTTCTTATGCCTGTAGTCGGCCTGGGCAGCTTTGGTTATGGTTTCACGATATGGAATCTTAGGTGCATAAAATTCTGTTTCAATCTTGAAAATATTGTCAAGATGCCATTTCAGAATGTTAAGATGGTATTCACCCTGACCGTAAAGTATTATCTGCTTAAGTTCTTTAGAGTATTCAACCAGTATGGTTGGATCTTCCTGGTGCATGCGACCGAGTGCCTCGCCAAGTTTTTCATCGTCGCCTTCACTCAAAGGTCTGACAGCTGTCCGGAATTTTGGCTCAGGGAATTTAACTTCAGGGAATTTCTGGTTGCCCTGGCTGTTAAGGGTATGATTGGTTTTTGTGTTTTTCAGTTTTACAACTGCTCCTATATCTCCTGCAGCAAGCTCTGAAATCCTTGTCCTGTTTTTACCTGCACTGACATATAACTGTGATAACCTCTCCTTTGTTCCATTATTTGCATTCACAACATCCAGGTTCTCAGTTATCTTACCTGATATTACCTTGAAATAATTTATCTCCCCTATGTGCTCTTCCATCGATGACTTGAAAACAAATAAAGAAGCAGGTCCGTCGGGATCGCATTTGACTTCTTTACCATCTTGTGTTATCCACTCTGGCATATCAGCTGTTGCCGGGGCTACATTACAAATGAATTCAGTAAGCCTGTCGACCCCTTTGTTGCTTTTGGCTGCAGAGCAGAATACAGGGAAAATACCTCTCTGTACCAGTCCGGTTTTGATACCGCTTTTCATCTCTTCTTCAGTGAGAGTATCGTTTTCGAAGAATATCTCCATCAATGACTCATCATTCTCTGCAGCTTTTTCTATAAGCTCTGATTGCAGTTCAGCTGCCCTTTCAGCATGTTCAGAAGGAATATCCAGTTCTTCATACCTTCCACCATCCTTTGAATATTTGAGCATTTTCATTTTGATGACGTCAATAATAGAATCAAATCCCTGTCCTTCATTTACCGGAAATTGAACCAGTGTGACATTTCCACCGAAGCGATCTCTCAGCATCTCTACCGATTTGTCAAAATTTGTCTTTTCATGGTCAAGGCCATTGATACAAATAATAACAGGCTTATTCATTTTTTCAGCATGACGCGAATGTATTTCTGTACCTACTTCAACACCATTCTGAACATTTACCATCAATACACCTGAGTCGGCTACATGAAGCGATGATATTACCCCGCCTGCAAAATCATCAAGACCGGGAGTGTCAAGAATATTGATTTTGTTATCGTTATATTCAGTATATAAAACCGACGAGAAAATGGAATTCTCATTCTCATGCTCTATCGGTCGGTAATCAGATACGGTATTCTTATTTTCAACCGAGCCTCTTCTTTCAGTGATCCCTCCATTGTATAGCATTGCTTCAGCAAAAGTAGTCTTACCTGAGCCTGAATTACCAAGAAGTGCAATCGACCTTATCTGTCCGGCTTGATGTTTTTTCATCCCTAAAAAAATTATTATTTGTTATACAATATTATATACCTGTTTTGAGCGCACAAAGTTAGAAAAAAATTTCTATTTGTCATTGAGAAAGGATTATAATTAGACCTGAGATGATCTTCCCCGTGTCAATCATTCCATTATTGCAACAAAATTTTATATAGAAGGACTTGCATGGTATAAAAATTTTCCGTTTCTTTGCGCCGGTTTTTGAGACCCAGGAGTACCGGTTATTTCCTCCTCATTGTAAGTGAATAAAAAATATTCTATGGGAAATGGTCGGGAAGGAACCTGTTAGAAACTTACGTTTTTCAGGTATAAGAGATAACGAAAACCGTATTTGCTGCAGCTTGTTGCAGTGGGGAGGACTACCCTCCTTATGAGTATGAAAATTTTGAATTACAGTTTAATATAAACAATTGTATTTATGCCAACAATACAACAATTAGTAAGGAAGGGCAGGAAAAGGCTTGCAGAGAAAAAGAAGGCTCCTGCTTTGGATTCATGTCCTCAGAGAAGAGGTGTATGTGTACGAGTATACACAACCACACCCAAGAAGCCGAACTCGGCCATGCGTAAGGTAGCCAGGGTAAGACTCACCAACAGTAAAGAAGTTAATGCCTACATCCCGGGAGAGGGACATAATCTCCAGGAACACTCGATAGTGTTGATAAGAGGTGGCAGGGTTAAAGATCTGCCTGGAGTGCGTTATCACCTTATCAGGGGAGCACTTGACACATCAGGTGTTGAAGGTCGTACGCAGAGGCGTTCAAAATATGGGGCTAAAAGGCCTAAGAATTAGTTGTTAACGATGTAAGGAGTTAGATAATGAGAAAATCAAGACCAAAAAAGAGGATCATTCTTCCGGATCCAAAATTCAATGACCCTTATGTAACAAGGTTTGTTAATAACCTGATGCTGAACGGAAAGAAGAATCTGGCATTTAAAATATTCTACGATTCGCTGGATATAGTTGAAGGGAAAATGAAGGATGATGAAAAGAGTGCCCTTGAGATTTGGAAGCAGGCACTCGATAATGTCACTCCCCAGGTTGAAGTTAAAAGCCGCAGGGTAGGTGGAGCTACATTCCAGGTACCTATGGAAGTAAGGGGCGACAGGAAAATCAGTATCAGCATGAAGAACCTCATCTTCTTTGCTCGCAAAAGACCGGGCAGGAACATGGCAGAAAGGCTGGCTGCGGAAGTAATGGCAGCTTATAATGGTGAAGGAGGGGCATTTAAAAGAAAAGAAGATACTCACAGGATGGCAGAGGCAAATAAGGCATTTGCACATTTCAGGTTCTAGATATAAATAATTGTATGAGTAATAGCCTCGAATATACCAGGAATATTGGCATCATGGCTCACATAGATGCGGGTAAGACCACTACAACAGAAAGAATTCTGTTTTATACCGGTGTTACCCATCGCATTGGTGAGGTACATGATGGTAATGCCCAGATGGACTGGATGATCCAGGAGCAGGAAAGAGGTATTACTATTACATCAGCTGCCACTACTACATTCTGGAAATACCAGGATAAAGAGTTTAAAATAAATATTATTGATACACCGGGCCATGTTGATTTTACTGTTGAGGTAGAACGCTCTCTGAGGGTTCTGGATGGTGCAATAGCTGTTTTTTGTGCTGTTGGAGGCGTGGAGCCTCAGAGTGAAACAGTGTGGAGACAGGCCGACCGCTACGGAGTTCCCAAAATAGCATTCGTTAATAAAATGGATCGCATTGGTGCTGATTTTTTCAGCGTGGTTGAACAGATAAATGAAAAGCTGGGAGCCAATGCAGTGCCAGTTCAGATACCTATGGGTTCAGGTGAAGATTTTACCGGTGTAATTGACCTCATTGAAAATAAGGCAGTAGTATGGTTCAGTGATGAAACACTGGGTACGAGGTATGAATTGCATGATATACCCGAAGAATTGAAGGAGGAAGCAGAAGAATGGAGGGGCAGACTTGTGGAAGCCGTGGCCGAAGCTGATGATACCTTGCTTGAGAGATATTTTGAAGATCCCGATTCAATAACCAGGGAGGATATGCTCTCAGTTATGCGTAAGTCAGCTATCGAAGGACTGGCTGTACCTGTACTCTGTGGGTCAGCTTTTAAGAATAAGGGGATACAAAGACTGCTTGATGCTATTGTTTCATACCTGCCATCACCCCTTGAAGTGGGAGGAATAAAAGGCATAAACCCAAAGAATAATGAGGAAGCTGTCCGTATGCCTGATGAAAATGAACCTCTTGCAGCACTTGCATTTAAAATAGCAACCGATCCATTTGTCGGACGGCTGGCTTTCCTTCGAGTATATTCAGGCATTTTAAAAACCGGTGACATGGTGCTTAATATGCGCACCGGCAGAAGAGAAAGAATAAACCGCCTGTTCCAGATGCATGCAAATAAGCAAAACCCCAAGCAGAGCATTTCAGCAGGTGATATATGTGCCGCTGTTGGTCTGAAGGACCTTAAAACAGGCGATACATTGTGTGCGATCCATAAGCCTATATGGCTTGAGTCTATGGAATTTCCCGACCCCGTTATTGGAGTTGCCGTCGAGCCTAAAACACAGGCTGATGTAGATAAACTGGGCATAGCTCTTAATAAACTGGCAGAGGAAGATCCTACATTCCAGGTTAAATCTGATCCTGATAGCGGGCAAACCATTATCAGCGGAATGGGTGAATTACACCTGGAAATACTTATTGACCGTCTGAAAAGAGAGTTCAAGATTGAATGTAACCAGGGGAAGCCACAGGTTGCATACAAAGAAGCACTTACAACTCCTTTTGAACACCGCGAGGTATTCAAGAAACAAACAGGAGGGAAAGGTAAATTTGCTGATATAAAGGTTGAAATAATGCCTGCTGATGATGGATTTGCCGGGCTTCAGTTTATAGACCAGGTTAAAGGAGGTAATATACCAAGGGAATTTATTCCTTCCGTGGAAAAAGGATTTAAAACGGGTATGGAGAATGGCCCCCTGGCAGGATTTCCTCTGTATAACCTGAAAGTTGTACTCAAGGACGGTTCATACCATCCGGTTGATTCCGATTCACTCTCGTTCGAAATTGCTGCTCGTCAGGCTTTGAGAAATTCAGCCAATAAATGCAACCCCGTGCTACTGGAGCCTATTATGAAAGCAGAAGTAGTAACTCCAGAAGAATTTGTGGGTGACGTTGTGAGCGATTTCAACAGGAGAAGAGGGAAAGTGGAAGGTATGGAATCGAAAGCAGGTTCAAGGGTCATCAAAGCAAAAGTGCCGCTGGCAGAAAACTTCGGTTATGTTACTGTACTTAGAACCCTTACTTCCGGGCGGGCTACTTCAACAATGGAGTATTCCCACTATGAGGAGGTGCCTGAAGAAATTTCAAAAAAGATTATAGAACAAATTAAAGGTAAATTCTATTAGAGATGAGTCAGAAAATTCGTATTAAACTGAAATCTTATGATCATAATCTCGTGGATAAATCCGCTGAGAAGATTGTTAAGACGGTAAAATCTACTGGTGCTGTCGTTAGTGGTCCTATACCTCTGCCGACTCACAAAAGAGTGTTTACCATCCTCAGGGCAACATTTGTGAATAAAAAGTCAAGAGAGCAATTCCAGCTTTCGAGTTACAAGAGACTGCTCGATATTTACAGCTCAACACCAAAAACAATTGATGCGTTAATGAAGCTCGAGTTACCCAGTGGGGTGGAAGTAGAAATCAAAGTGTGAAACCAGTAAAGATTAAAGAAAATGCAGGGATTAATAGGCAAAAAAGTTGGGATGACTTCCGTGTTCAATGAAGATGGGAAAAATATTCCGTGTACTGTAATTGAAGCCGGCCCTTGCGTTGTAACCCAGGTCAAGACTAAAGAAAATGACGGTTACAATGCATTACAACTGGGCTTTGGCGATAAAAAAGAAAAAAATAGTACAAGAGCTGAGATAGGACATTTTAAGAAAGCTAATACAGGCCCCAAAAGAATGGTCGTCGAATTTACAGGTTTCCCGGTAGATAAATATAAAACCGGGGATGTTCTTGATGTAAACCTCTTTGATGACGACACCTGGCTGGATGTAAGGGGGTGGTCAAAAGGAAAAGGATTCCAGGGTGTCGTAAAACGCCATGGCTTCAGGGGTGTAGGTGATAAATCACATGGACAGCATAACAGGGAAAGAGCCCCGGGTTCACTGGGTGCTTCCTCTTATCCGTCAAAAGTGTTCAAGGGAATGAGAATGGCCGGACGCTTAGGAAATAATAAGATAATGGCTATTAGCCTCAGGGTTGTTAAACTTATTCCAAACAGTAATTTATTGATAGTTAAAGGATCGGTTCCCGGTCCCAAAGGTGGTTACTTAATAATTACAAAGTAATGAAAATAGCAGTAATTGATATAGAAGGTAAAGATACGGGTAGGAAAATCAACCTCGATGATTCAATCTTTGGAATTGAACCAAATGATCATGCTATATACCTCGATACAAAACAGTATATGGCTAATAACAGACAGGGGACACACAGCACCAAAGAAAGAGGGGAGATAATAGGCAGTACCCGTAAGATAAAAAGACAGAAAGGAACAGGTACGGCCCGTTTTGGCGATATCAAAAACCCTATTTTCAGGGGTGGTGGACGCGTATTCGGACCCAGACCAAGATATTATGGCTTTAAGCTTAATAAGAAAATGAAACAGCTGGCCAGAAAATCTGCACTTACTTACAAGGCAAAATCAAAAAGTATTATTGTCCTGGAGGACTTCAATTTTGAAGAACCAAAAACGAGGGAACTGGCAAAACTCGGGGCTAATCTAAACCTGACAGGTAAAAAATCACTGATAGTTTTTCCTGAACAAAATAAAAATGTATATTTGTCATCTCGAAATTTGAAGGGCATTGAAGTCGTAACAAGCGATGAGTTAAATACTTACGTAATTACAAAAGCTTCAATTCTTATACTTGTCGAGAGTGCAGTTGACGTTTTGCATTCAACTTTTAAAAATTAGAAATAATTAGTAATGGATATTTTACTGAAGCCAATTGTAACAGAGAAAATGACTGACCAGGGCGAAAAATTTAATCGCTACGGGTTCATAGTTGCAAAGGATGCAAATAAATTGCAGATAAAGAGAGCCGTGGAAGAAATGTATGGTGTGACCGTGGAGTCGGTCAAAACCATGATTTATAATGGTAAAAAGAAAATGCGCTATACCAAATCAGGTGTGATGACGGGAAGAACACCTGTTTATAAGAAAGCTATCATAACGGTAGCTGAAGGAGATACGATTGATTTCTATAGCAATATATAACAGATTATGGCAGTTAGAAAGATAAAACCTGTAACACCAGGTCAGAGACATAAGATAATCAGTGCACGTGACACTATCACAAGTGCTGAGCCTGAAAAATCCTTGCTGCGTCCCCTGAAAAAGAGTGGAGGAAGAAACAACAAGGGCAGAATGACTATGAGATATATCGGTGGCGGTCACAAGAGAAGGTATCGCGAAATAGATTTTGCCCGTAATAAGGATGGAGTGACAGCTACTGTAAAAACAATTGAGTATGATCCTAACCGTTCTGCAAGGATAGCTCTTTTATATTATGCAGATGGTGAGAAAAGGTATATACTTGCCCCCCAGGGTTTACAGGTTGGCCAGACTGTAGTGTCAGGTAAAGGGGCTTCACCAGAGATAGGTAATGCTTTGCCGCTGTCGGATATCCCCCTCGGTACCGTTATCCATAATATAGAAATTAAACCCGGCCGAGGAGGAGCTATGGCTAGAAGTGCCGGCTCATATGCACAGCTTGTAGCAAGGGAAGGTAAATATGCAACTGTGAAGCTGCCATCGGGCGAGACAAGGATGATACTTGTTAAGTGTAAGGCTACTGTTGGTACGGTATCAAACCCGGACCATTCCCTGGAAATTTCAGGCAAGGCAGGCCGCAGCAGGTGGAACGGTCGGCGCCCAAGAACAAGAGGCGTAGCTATGAACCCTGTTGACCATCCTATGGGAGGTGGTGAAGGAAGAGCATCAGGAGGACACCCGCGCTCACGTACTGGATTGCCGGCTAAAGGATACAAAACAAGAAGCCCAAAGAAATATTCCGATAAGTATATCATAGAAAAAAGGAAAAAATAATTGATTCAATATGAGCAGATCTATTAAAAAAGGCCCGTTTATCGACTTCAAACTTGAGAAAAGAGTGTTGGAGATGAACGATTCAGGGAAGAAATCAGTAATTAAAACATGGTCGCGACGCTCAGTAATATCACCTGACTTCGTCGGGCATACTATTGCTGTTCATAATGGTAATAAATTTATCCCTGTGTATATAACTGAAAATATGGTAGGTCATAAGTTAGGAGAATTTGCACCTACTCGTACTTTCAGAGGACATGGAGGGAAGCAGAGGTAATATAATATTTTGAATAGATAAAAAACCTGTGAAATGGGTGCAAGAAAAAGAATTTCAGCGGAGAAGCGCAAAGAAGAACAATTGAAAACATACCGGGCGGTTCTGAGAAACTGCCCCACCTCACCACGTAAAATGAGGCTCGTAACTGATATGATAAAAGGTATGGAAATAAACAGGGCGCTTAATGTGCTTAAATACAGCTCCAAGGAAGCATCGAGGAATGTTGAAAAACTTCTTCTTTCTGCAATAGCTAACTGGCAGGCAAAAAACGAGGGAGTACGTATTGAAGAAAGTAATCTGTATATCAAGGAAGCTTTTGTTAATCAGGGACGTACGCTGAAAAGGCTACAAACAGCTCCACAGGGACGTGCTTACAGGATAAGAAAAAGATCAAATCACGTCACACTTGTACTTGATAGTTTAAACAAAGAAGAAATAGAAAATACATCAAATTAAAATAGATGGGACAAAAAGTTAATCCGATAGGTAATAGGCTGGGTATAATAAAAGGCTGGGACTCAAATTGGTACGGTGGTAAGGATTTTTCAGGTAAACTGATTGAAGATACCAGGATAAGGGAATATCTCAATGCCAGGCTGGCAAAAGCCAGTATATCAAAAATAATAATTGAAAGAACCCTTAAGCTTATTACAGTTACGGTGAACACAGCACGCCCTGGTATTATAATAGGTAAAGGCGGACAGGAAGTAGATAAGCTAAAAGAAGAATTGAAAAAAATTACCAGGAAAGAAGTGCAGATAAATATCTTCGAGGTAAAACGACCTGAACTCGATGCCACTATAGTAGCGAATAATATAGCACGCCAGGTTGAAGGTAAAATTTCATATCGCCGGGCTATAAAGATGGCTATAGCTTCAACCATGAGAATGGGTGCTGAAGGAATAAAGGTACTTATATCAGGCCGGCTGGGAGGTGCTGAGATGGCAAGAAGTGAAACTTATAAGGAAGGACGTATCCCTCTTCATACCTTCAGGGCTGATATAGACTATGCACTTGCAGAGGCTCTGACAAAGGTCGGATTAATAGGGATTAAGGTATGGATATGTAACGGAGAAGTATATGGTAAACGCGATCTTTCTCCTGATATAGCCATTAAAAGCCAGAAAGCATCCAGGGGAGCAGGTATGAGGAAGAGGAAGAAGTAATATATGAAGGAAATAATAGATAACAGGAATATAAGATAAGTAGAAATGTTACAACCTAAGAAGACAAAATACAGGAGGCGCCAAAAAGGAAGGATGAAAGGTAATGCCCAGAGAGGTAACCAGCTTGCTTTCGGTTCCTTTGGCATTAAGGCGTTGGAATCTGCGTGGATTACCGGAAGGCAGATCGAGGCAGCACGCCAGGCCGTTACCCGTCATATGAAACGTGAAGGCCAGCTGTGGATACGTATCTTTCCCGATAAACCCATTACAAAAAAACCTGCTGAGGTGAGAATGGGAAAAGGTAAAGGTGCACCTGAAGGATTTGTAGCACCTGTTACCCCGGGAAGGATAATAATGGAATGTGAAGGAGTTCCTTTTGAAGTGGCCAGGGAAGCAATGAATCTGGGAGCACAAAAACTGCCAATAGGTACTAAGTTCGTGATCAGACACGATTATGTTGAAGAATAAAGAGTAGTAACATGAAAAGTTCAGAAATAAGGGAATTGTCAACCCAGGAGATCCTTGAAAGGATAGACAACGAGAGGACCTCGCTTGTGCGCATGAAACTTAACCATGCCATAACCCCTCTTGATAATCCGAATAAGATAAAAGAAACAAGGAGTAACATAGCAAGACTGCTCACTGAATTGAGAAAAAGAGAGTTGAAAGAACAACAAAATAGCTAGTGTCAACAATGGAAAGAAATTTAAGAAAAGAACGTACAGGTATTGTTGTCAGCAATAAAATGGACAAATCAATAACCGTGGCCGTGAAAAGAAAGGTAAAACACCCCGTTTACGGTAAGTTTGTGAACAGAACCAGGAAACTTCTGGCACATGATGAGGAAAATACCTGCAATATTGGTGACACAGTACGTATAATGGAAACCAGGCCTCTGAGCAAGAGAAAATCCTGGAGATTGGTTGAAGTAATTGAAAGAGTCAAGTAATTATGGTACAACAGGAAAGTAGACTATCTGTAGCTGATAATACAGGCGCCAAGGAGGTGCTGGTTATCAGGGTACTTGGTGGAAGCAGAAAAAAGTATGCCTCCATAGGTGATAAAGTTATTGTTACCGTTAAAAGCGCAATACCTGCAGGTGAGGCAAAAAAGGGTATGGTTTCCAAAGCCGTGGTAGTGAGAACAAACAAGGAAATACGGAGACCTGATGGATCGTATATCCGCTTTGATGATAATGCGGTTGTTCTGTTGAATAACCTGAACGAGGTGCGTGGTACACGTATCTTCGGACCTGTGCCCAGGGAATTACGTGAGAAGTATATGAAAATAGTATCACTGGCACCTGAAGTGTTATAAAAATAAGAGCGATGCAAAAAAAACTACATATCAAAAAAGGAGATTCTGTTGTAGTAATAACCGGTGAATCCAAAGGACAGCGTGGTCGCATCCTGGAAGTGGACAGGAAAAAGAAAAGAGCTATTGTTGAAGGTGTGAACATGGTTTCAAAACATACCAAACCCAATGCTCAGAACCCACAGGGTGGCATAATTAAAAAAGAAGCTACCATACATATTTCAAATCTGATGTTAGTGGATCCTGCTTCAGGTGATGGAACACGTATCGGAAGGAAACTGAATAAGAAAAATAAACTTGTCCGGTATTCTAAAAAATCAGGGGAGGAGATAAAATAATGTATACGCCTACTTTACAGAAGAAATACAGGGAAGAAATAGTACCTGCCCTCATGAAGGAATTTGGTTATAAATCAATAATGCAGGTTCCCCGCCTGGAAAAAATAGTAATTAACCAGGGGATAGGCCAGGCTATTGCCGATAAAAAACTTATTGAAGTTGGTACTGAAGAGGTTACAGCTATTGCAGGACAAAAAGCTGTGCAAACACTCTCATCTAAAGACATATCTAACTTCAAGCTGAGGAAGAATATGCCTATTGGCGTTATGACTACTCTCAGGAGAGAAAGAATGTATGAATTCCTTGAAAGACTTATAAGGGTAGCATTACCACGGATAAGGGACTTTAAAGGCATCAGCAGCAAGCTCGATGGAAGGGGTAATTATACCCTGGGTATAACCGAACAGATAATTTTTCCTGAGATTGATATTGATAAGGTGGTTAAAATAATGGGATTGCAGATAACATTTGTTACTTCAGCCAAAACGGATGAGGAGGGCTACGCCCTGTTGCGCTATTATGGCCTACCATTTAAAACAACGAAAAACTGATATATTATGGCTAAAGAATCAATGAAAGCCCGCGAGGTAAAAAGAGCCAGACTGGTAAAAAAATACGAAGCCAAAAGAGCCAGGCTGAAAGCCGAAGGTGATTATGTGGGACTGAGCCGTCTTCCGCGAAATTCTAACCCGGTACGCCTGCACAACCGTTGCAGTATTACAGGCAGACCAAGAGGGTATATGAGGCAGTTCGGAATTAGCCGTATAACATTCAGGGAGATGGCTTCAGAAGGACTTATCCCTGGCATTAAGAAAGCCAGCTGGTAATATTAATATTTAAAAATTGAAAAGATGACCGATCCAATTGCAGATTTTCTTACACGAATAAGGAATGCTATTTCTGCCGGACACAAGGTGGTGGAAATTCCTGCATCGAATCTGAAGAAGGATATTACGAAAATATTGTTTGAAAAAGGATATATCCTTAGCTATAAATTTGAGGATGATAAAGCACAGGGTACTATTAAGATTGCCCTTAAATACCACCCCAAAAGCAAGATATCCGCTATTAAATCACTTGAGCGCATAAGCCGACCCGGACTGAGAAAATATGCAAGCGTGGAAGAACTGCCAAGGGTGCTTAACGGACTGGGCGTGGCTATCCTGTCAACATCTCAGGGTGTTATGACGGATAAAGAAGCCAGAACCCTTAAAGTGGGCGGTGAAGTGTTGTGTTATGTATATTAAAATGAGGATTATTTAAAATGTCACGAATAGGAAATCTACCGATAAGTATTCCATCAGGTGTAACAGTAAATGTTACTGATGATAATACAGTGAAGCTAAAAGGACCTCTGGGTGAACTTTCAGTACAAATTGATAAGGAAATAGTGGTGGAAGTAGAAGATAGTACGGTGAATGTTAAACGCCCTTCTGAATCAAAGAAGCATAAGTCTTTGCATGGTTTATACAGGGCACTTATAAATAACGCAGTGGTTGGTGTGTCTGAAGGCTATAAGAAAGAACTTGAACTGGTTGGAGTAGGTTACCGGGCTGAAGCTAATGGTCAGAGGCTGCTGCTCAGCGTTGGTCTGTCACATGATATTATGATTGAACTGCCGGGCGAAATAAAGGTAGAAGCCAAAACAGAGAGAAGGAGTAATCCTGTTATTACACTAACCAGTGTTGATAAACAGCTGATCGGACATATTGCTGCTAAGATCCGATCATTGCGTCCGCCTGAGCCATATAAAGGTAAAGGTATCAAGTTTGTCGGTGAGCATCTCAGAAGAAAGGCCGGTAAATCTGCAAGTGTATAATATTTAAAAATTGAGTGATGAGCTTAACTAAGACAAAAAGAAGGAAGAGGATAAGACTGAGAATAAGAAAAACCATTTATGGAACTTCTGACAGGCCCAGGGTATCAGTTTTCAGGAGTAATAAGCAGATTTATGCCCAGGTTATTGATGATGAAAACGGGAAAACACTCCTTTCAGCTTCATCAAGAGAGAAAGATATTTCTTCTACCAGTAAAGGAAACAAAATAGAACAGGCAGAAAAAGTTGGTAAACTGCTGGCTGACAAGTGCAAGGAAGCAGGGATTAAAAGCATCGTATTTGACAGGGGTGGTTATAAGTATCATGGAAGGGTAAAATCGATGGCTGAAGCAGCGAGGAAAAACGGGTTAAAATTCTAAATGTATATGAATAAAGAAGTTAAAAGAGTAAAAACTATTGATCTCGAGTTAAAAGACAGACTCGTTAGTATCCAGAGGGTTACGAAGGTAACCAAGGGAGGTCGTACTTTCAGCTTCTCAGCTATCGTGGTGGTAGGTAATGAAGATGGTGTGGCCGGCTACGGACTGGGGAAGGCCAATGAAGTGACCACAGCAATAGCCAAGGGAGTTGAAGATGCAAAGAAGAACCTAATAAAAGTGCCGGTAATTAATGGTACCATACCTCATGTTCAGTATGCCAAATATGGGGGAGCTTCAGTTTTCCTTAAACCGGCTTCAGAAGGTACAGGAGTAAAAGCAGGTGGAGCTATGCGTGCAGTGCTCGAGAGTGTGGGCGTAAGAAATGTGCTTGCAAAATCCAAAGGCTCATCAAACCCACATAACCTGGTTAAAGCAACTTTTGAAGCACTTACGGAAATGAGGGATGCTTATACAGTGGCAAACCAGAGATCAATATCACTGGGTAAAGTATTTAACGGATAGAAAGATATTGTTATGGCAAAGATAAGGGTAACACAGGTAAGATCTAAGATTGGAAGACCTGAACGCCAGAAAAGAACACTGGCTGCACTGGGACTGAAAAAAATGCATCAGAGCATTGAGCACGAAGCCACACCACAGATATTGGGGATGGTTAATGCAGTTAAACACCTGGTGAAAGTCGAGGAAATTTAAAGAAATTAAAATCTGATTGAAATGGACTTAAATAATCTGAAACCGGCTGAAGGAACGGTAAAAAAAGACAGGCGTCTGGGACGAGGAGAAGGTACAGGCAGAGGCGGTACAGCCACGAAAGGTCATAAAGGGCAGAAATCACGTTCAGGTTACTCGAAAAAAGTAGGGTTTGAAGGTGGACAGATGCCTCTCCAGAGAAGGGTTCCCAAGTACGGTTTTACAAACCTTAACCGTGTTGAATATAAGGGAATAAACATTAGCACTCTTCAGGCTCTGGCTGAAAAGAAAAACCTTGATCTTATCAAGGTGGAAACAATGATTGACGCCGGGCTGATATCAAAAAAATCAAAGGTTAAGATACTGGCAAAAGGAACCCTTGATAAGAAACTTGAAGTGCATGCCCATGCTTTTTCCAAAGCAGCCGTTATTGCCATTGAAGCTAAGAATGGAAAAGTAGTTAAAATAAATTAGAATGAGATTATTTCAGACAATACGGAATATATTCAAGATAGAAGATCTCCGGGCAAGGATTATATATACACTCGGTATTATCCTGTTGTACAGGTTTGGTAAATATGTTACCCTTCCTGGAATTGATCCGGCACAGCTTGACGCTCTGAGAGACCAGACAGCTTCAGGTATCATGGGACTGCTTGATATGTTCTCGGGAGGCGCTTTTTCACAGGCTTCCGTTTTTGCCCTTGGAATCATGCCTTATATCTCAGCTTCAATTGTAATCCAGCTGCTTGGTATTGTATTTCCTTACTTCCAGAAATTACAGCGTGAAGGCGAGAGTGGCAGAAGAAAAATGAACCAGTATACAAGGTATCTTACCGTAGCCATTCTTTTACTCCAGGCACCTACTTACCTTGCAAACCTTCATGCCCAGTTGCCATCCAGTGCCTTTATACTGACAGGTGGCTTGTTTAAGGTATCGTCTGTAGTAATACTGACCGCAGGTACAATGTTTATAATGTGGCTGGGAGAAAAGATAACAGACAAGGGTATAGGAAACGGTATTTCACTTATTATCATGATAGGTATTATTGCCAGGCTGCCGCAGGCCTTCGTCTTTGAACTGGGTGTAAGGCTTGACGGATCAGGGGGACTGGTAGGACTCTTGCTCGAAATGGTTCTGCTCTTTGCGGTTATCCTGGGTACTATCCTGCTGGTTCAGGGAACACGAAGAATACCTGTCCAGTATGCCAGAAGAATAGTCGGCAATAAACAATACGGAGGTGTAAGACAATATATACCTCTTAAAGTGAATGCTGCCGGTGTTATGCCAATTATTTTTGCACAGGCAATAATGATGTTACCAATCATAATAGCCGGTTACGCCTCTTCGGAGCAAATGTCTGGTTTTGTGTCTGCTTTTTCCAATATGTATGGATTCTGGTATAACTTCGTTACAGCACTTCTGATAATAGCTTTCACCTATTTCTATACTGCTGTAACAATAAACCCGGTTCAAATGGCAGAAGATATGAAGAAGAACGGTGGTTTTATTCCCGGTGTTAAGCCTGGCAGGAAAACAGTAGAGTTCCTTGACCAGGTAATGTCGAGAATTACCCTGCCGGGATCAATCTTTCTGGCCATTATCGCAATACTGCCTTCTATAGCTGTGAAATTTGGTGTCAGTTCTCCTTTTGCACAGTTTTATGGAGGAACATCATTGCTGATCCTGGTTGGTGTTGTACTTGACACGTTGCAGCAGATTGAAAGTCATCTGCTGATGCGCCACTATGATGGTCTGACGAAATCAGGAAGGATAAAAGGCCGTGCCGGGGCAGTATCGGCAATGTAAAAAACGTTCTTTGATGTTACATCTAAAAACAGAGGAGCAGATTGAATTATTGAGAGCGAGTAACCAATTGGTGTCACGAACACTGGCTGAACTGGCTAAAATAATAAAACCTGGAATAACAACCCTGTACCTGGACCGCATAGCCGAGGAATTCATTCGTGATAATAAGGCGTTACCGGGGTTTAAGGGATATAATAATTTTCCAAATACTCTGTGTACATCTGTTAATGATGAGGTGGTCCATGGCATCCCATCCCAGTATACTCTTAAAGATGGAGATATTATTTCCATCGATTGTGGTGTGATACTTGACGGGTTTTATGGCGACAGTGCATTTACATTCCCAGTGGGAAAGATAAGCGATGAAAAGAAAAGATTGCTTGAATACACAAGGGAATCACTGGAGGAGGGTACCTTACGGGCTATTACAGGGAACAGGGTAGGAGATATATCATGGGCTGTACAAACCAAGGCTGAAAGCGGAGGCTATACTGTGGTCAGGGAACTGGTTGGACATGGATTGGGCAAAAACCTGCATGAGTCTCCTGAAGTACCTAATTATGGCCGGAGGGGCAGAGGGCCTAAACTGAGGCAGGGACTGGTGATATGCATAGAACCCATGATAAACATGGGAGGAAGGAACGTAAAACAGTTGGCCGATGGCTGGACTGTGAGAACAGTAGATGGTAAACCATCAGCACATTTTGAATATGCAGTGGCAATAGGTAAAAATGAAGCTGATAAATTAACGACATTTGAATTTATTGACGAAGAATTGAATAAAATTATATAATATGGCTAAGCAACCTTCTATAGAACAGGACGGAACAATTATCGAGGCTCTATCCAACGCTATGTTCAGGGTCGAGCTTGAAAATGGTCACGTTATAACAGCTCATATCTCGGGAAAAATGAGAATGAACTATATAAAAATTTTGCCAGGTGACAGGGTTAAGGTTGAAATGTCACCATATGATTTAACAAAGGGAAGAATAACATTCAGATACAAATAAACAATTACAGTAATGAAAGTAAGAGCATCTGTAAAAAAGCGTAGCGCAGACTGTAAAATAGTCAGGAGGAAAGGACGCTTGTACATTATAAATAAGAAAAATCCCAAGTTTAAACAGAGACAGGGATAATTTATATAACTTTGCACACATTTTAAACAAAAGGTATATGGCACGAATAGTAGGTGTAGACTTACCAAAAAACAAAAGGGGTGAAGTAGCCCTGACATATATTTATGGGATTGGACGAAGCAGTGCCCGTAATGTACTGACCAAGGCCAAAGTTGAATGGGATAAGAAAGTCAAGGACTGGAATGATGATGAGCTGACCAAGATCCGAAGGGTACTCAATGAAGAATACAAGCTTGAAGGTGAACTGAGGTCTGACGTTCAGCTCAGCATAAAAAGACTGATGGATATTGGCTGTTACCGTGGTATAAGACACAGAACAGGTATGCCTGTAAGAGGTCAGAGTACGAAAAATAATGCCCGTACACGTAAAGGCAGAAAGAAAACTGTAGCTAATAAGAAGAAAGCTGTTAAATAATTAGATTATGGCAAAGAAATCAGGAGCATCAAGAAAGAGAGTGGTGAAGATTGAACCTGTTGGCCAGGCTCATATTCACTCTTCATTTAATAATATAATTATTTCATTGACAAATAATTCAGGCCAGGTTATAACCTGGGCCTCAGCAGGTAAGATGGGATTCAGGGGATCCAAAAAGAATACTCCCTATGCAGCCCAGATGGCAGCTGAAGATTGTGCAAAGGTAGCATATGACCTGGGTCTGCGAAAAGTCAAAGTATTTGTTAAAGGCCCTGGCTCAGGAAGAGAGTCGGCTATAAGATCAATCCATAACTCAGGTATTGAAGTAATGGAAATAGTGGATGTTACACCAATGCCACATAACGGATGCCGCCCACCTAACAGGAGAAGGGTATAAACTTGAATGAGTAATACAGAGAATAAATTTTTTTTTAAATGGCAAGATATACAGGACCAAAATCAAAAATAGCCAGGAAATTCGGGGATCCGATCTTCGGTACTGACAAGCATCTGGAAAGGAAAAATTATCCTCCCGGACAGCACGGTAACATGAAGAGAAGAAAGAAAACTTCCGAATATGGTGTTCAGTTGAAGGAAAAACAGAAAGCAAAATATACCTACGGGGTGCTTGAGAAACAATTTAAAAATCTCTTTGAGCGCGCATCACGAAGTAAAGGTGTAACAGGCGAAGTATTGCTACAGCTGCTTGAATCGAGACTCGATAATATTGTTTATCGGATGGGTATCGCACCTACAAGGTCAGCTGCCAGGCAACTGGTTTCCCACAGGCATATTACAGTTAACGGGGAAGTGGTGAATATACCCTCTTCAATAGTTAAAGCCGGAGATATTATTGGCGTGAGGGAAAAATCCAAATCACTTGAAGCAGTTCAGGATTCACTGGCCGGTAAAAGACATCTGAGTTACTCATGGCTCGAGTGGGACGATTCACAGATGGTGGGCAAGTTCATGAATATACCTCAGCGTGAGGATATACCTGAAGATATTAAAGAACAGCTCATAGTAGAACTATATTCGAAATAATAATATTTAAGATTGCATATATGGCCATTTTAGCATTCCAGAAGCCCGATAAAGTAATAATGGTTGAAGCGGACAACTATTATGGTAAATTTGAATTCCGCCCCCTGGAACCGGGATATGGGATTACTGTAGGTAATGCCCTCAGACGAATCCTTCTTTCATCACTAGAAGGCTTTGCCATATCGACTATTAAGATCGAGGGCGTTGACCACGAATTCTCAACAATTGCTGGCGTTACTGAAGATGTAACAGATATAGTTCTGAATATTAAACAGGTAAGGTTTAAACAGAAGACCGAAGGAATAGACAGTGAAAAAATAGTCGTTACCCTCAACAGTCAGAATGAATTCAAAGCAGGCGATATGAATAATTACCTGAGCAGTTTTGAAGTATTAAACCCTGACCTGTTGATCTGCTCAATGGAATCGGATGTGAAACTCCAGATGGAGATAAGCATAACAAAGGGAAGAGGATATGTCCCCGCTGAAGAAAATCAGCCGGTCGATTCAGAGTTCGGACTTATAGCTGTGGATTCAATCTATACGCCAATAAAAAATGTTAAGTACGGTGTAGAAAATTACAGGGTGGAACAAAAGACTGACTATGAAAAGCTCGTGCTGGAAATAGAAACAGATGGTTCAATACATCCTAAAGATGCCCTTAAGGAAGCGGCAAAAATACTTATTTATCACTTTATGCTTTTCTCTGATGATAAAATCACTATCGATTCAGAAGATAAACTGGCAAATGAAGAATTTGATGAGGAAGTGCTGCATATGAGGCAATTGCTTAAAACAAAACTGGTCGACCTGGATCTCTCAGTAAGGGCATTGAACTGCCTTAAAGCTGCAGAGGTAGATACACTTGGAGACCTGGTTAAATTTAATAAGAACGATCTGCTTAAGTTCAGGAATTTCGGAAAGAAATCCCTTACAGAGCTCGATGAGCTCCTCGAATCAATGAATCTGTCATTCGGAATGGATGTTAGCAGGTACAAATTGGATAAAGAATAATTGTAAACCGCTAAGGAGAAAGAGAAATGCGACATAGAAAAGGTTTTAACCATCTGGGACGAACAAGTGCTCACAGGAAGGCAATGTTGTCGAATATGGCATCATCGCTGATATTGCATAAAAGAATAACTACAACAATGGCAAAAGCGAAAGCGTTGCGTTCATATATCGAGCCCCTGATAACGAAATCAAAGAATGATACAACACATTCCAGACGTGTTGTATTCAGCCACCTGAAGGATAAATACGCCGTTGCAGAACTTTTCAGGGAAGTATCCCCTAAAGTAATGGAACGCCCTGGAGGATATACCAGGATACTTAAAATAGGCAACCGACTGGGAGATAACGCAGAAATGTGTATTATAGAACTGGTTGACTATAATGAAAATATGCTCGAGGATACAACTAAGAAAGCAAAATCAACAAGGAGAAGAAGAGGATCAGGTAAAACTAAAGTTACTGCCTCTGCTGCCGAAACAGGCAAAGCAGATAAGGAAACTGATGTTGAGGTTGAAGAAGAAACACAGGTTGAAGAGGAAGTAAAGGCAGAGGCTGAGGAGAAGACACAGGTTGAAGAGGAAGTAAAGGCTGAGACTGAGGAGAAGACACAGGTTGAAGAAGAAGTAAAGGCTGAGGCTGAGGAGAAGACACAGGTTGAAGAGGAAGTAAAGGCTGAGGCCGAGGTGAAGACACAGGTTGAAGAGGAAGTAAAAGCCGAGGCAGAGGAGAAAACACAGGTTGAAGAGGAAGTAAAGGCAGAGGCTGAGGAGAAGACACAGGTTGAAGAGGAAGTAAAAGCCGAGGCAGAGGAGAAAACACAGGTTGAAGAAGAAATAAAGGCAGAAAAAGAAACCGAACTTGATAAAGAAAAACAGAAAAATGTTAATAAGGAAGATGACAAGAAGGAATAGTTAAATATTCTGATGATAAATAGGGGATAGGGAAGCAATAATTCTGTATCCCTTTTTTTGTATCTTGCACTTTTATATAATTAATTATAAGAACTAAGATTATGAGTCAGATAGTAAGTGTGCATGCACGCGAAATTCTTGATTCCAGGGGGAATCCGACAATAGAAGTTGAAGTTATTACCTCAAGTGGATATCTCGGAAGGGCTGCTGTCCCCTCGGGTGCTTCAACAGGTGAAAATGAAGCACTTGAACTCAGGGATGGTGACAAGGAAAGATACCTTGGCAAAGGTGTCCTGCAGGCTGTTCACAATGTTAATAATGTTATAGCAGAAGAAATTAGAGGAATGGATGCAACTGACCAGGTAGGCCTGGATATGAAAATGATCCAGCTCGACGGTACCCCTAATAAGAGCAACCTGGGGGCCAATGCCATCCTTGGAGTATCCCTTGCCGCTGCCAAGGCAGCCGCCGTGTACCATGGTCTGCCTCTTTACAGGTATATAGGAGGAGTAAACCCTGTTGTCCTCCCCATACCCATGATGAATATTATTAATGGCGGATCACACTCGGATGCTCCAATAGCATTTCAGGAATTTATGATAAGGCCAGTGGGTGCAAGCACATTCAGGGAAGGACTGAGAATGGGTTCTGAAGTATTCCATGCACTGAAAAAGGTGCTCAAAGAGAGAGGCCTCAGTACCGCTGTGGGTGATGAGGGAGGCTTTGCACCAAAACTTGAAGGAACAGAAGATGCACTGGAATCAATACTTAAAGCAATAGAAAATGCAGGATATAAGGCAGGAAAAGATATAAATATTGCACTCGACTGCGCAGCTTCGGAGTTTTATGTTGGGGGGGTTTATGATTATTCAAAGTTTGAAGGACCCCTGGGTAAGAAAAGAACAAGCAAGGAGCAGGCTGAATATATAAATGAACTTATATCAAAATACCCTATTGATTCAGTTGAAGACGGTATGGCGGAAGATGACTGGGATGGCTGGGTAATACATACCAGACTTTCCGGTGAAAAGGTACAAATTGTTGGTGATGATGTCTTTGTGACAAATGTTGAATACCTGAAGAAAGGTATTCAGATGGGTTGTGCCAATTCAATACTTATTAAGTTAAACCAGATAGGTACTCTTACCGAAACACTTAACGCAATAGAAATGGCCCACAGGGCAGGCTATACGACTGTTACATCACACCGTTCAGGTGAAACAGAAGATTCGACTATTGCAGATGTAGCTGTTGCTACCAGATCGGGGCAGATCAAGACAGGATCACTCAGCCGTTCCGACCGTATGGCTAAATATAATCAACTTCTCAGGATAGAAGAAGAGCTTGGCGATACAGCAACTTACGGTATCTGATTTTACCCGTGCTGATACCTGCAGGGAATTAAACAGGAAACAGCAGCATTAGTCTTACGACAGTTATTAACAATTGTTAATAACCGGTGTTTATACTGGGTTGATAGATACAGCTCCAAAAATTTGCCGGCATATTTAAGCTGCATTATATTTGTCATTACCAGGTGAGCGATAAAAGGCCGCTCCGTAAAGAAGGAAATGTACTGTCTTACTTAATTGCAACTCGGTACGTTTCGCACAGGCTCCAGGGCCTGCTTCTCAAAGAGCCGTAGACCGGGAAGGAGGTTCGCCAAATTTCCGGAAAGTCGCTAAAGCCGCCTAGCGTTCTTTAGATGATTTTGTCAGAAATGACTCTGCGCCCCGATAATTACCCTCGGGTAATCGAAAGGGCAACCTGAAGTTAATGCTGTAACAGGTATTAGCCAAGGGTTTAGGGCTGTTTTAATGGCTTCGGCCAATATGCAGCCGGTCATAATAACAGTAGTCTGGCATTGAAGATTATTTCGGTAACCTTCAGTGAAATGGGAATTATTCTTCGTGAATGATTCCCATTTTTGTTTTTATTGACGCAGATTATACATATTGTCGCAGATTACACTGATGCGAACCAATTTTGTAAATAAATGCATTAATCCATTTTTGACTCCCCCGCAGGCGCAGGTCTCTGACCTGTGCCGCGTGGTTCGTCGAGCTCGTTGCTATCGCTTGCTATTGCAAGCTCTGATTCCCCGGTTCCATTATTACATTATTCCATGTCTTTAAGTATCTTTGTACCAAAATTCCTGCTATGGCTTATAATGGATTGAAGCAGTTTGTTGATCAATTTAAGGAGAGGGATGACCTGCTCATTATTAATGAATTTGTTGACCCTGTGTTAGAAATAGCTGAAATAGCTGACAGGTATGTAAAATCAGGTGGTAAAACTCTTTTGTTTACAAATAATGGTACTTCATTCCCACTACTTATTAACATGTTTGCGGCAGATGCAAGGATGACAATGGCTCTGGGTCGTGAAAATCTTGAAGATGCAGGTCAGGAGATAGAGAAGATTTTTAAAAAGTTGAGCTTACCTGCTGATGGCATCCTTGAGAAATTACAAATGATTCCAGGTCTGTTAAGGATTGCATCATTTATGCCTGCTAAGATTAGACGGAAAGGGAGCTGCCAGAAGTATATTATTAATGACCCTGATCTTGAGATATTACCAGTACTAAAATGCTGGCCTCATGACGGAGGGAAATTCATTACACTCCCGGTGGTTCATACAAGACATCCTGAGACAGGCGATGTGAATGCTGGTATGTACAGGATGCAGATAATGGATAAAAAAACCACGGGCATGCACTGGCACAGGCATAAGACAGGTGCAAATCATTTTGAGGCATGGAAAAAGAAAGGGGAAAAAATGCCGGTGTCGGTTGTCCTGGGCGGAGATCCCGTCTATACTTATGTCGCAACGGCTCCACTGCCTGAAGGATTTGATGAATATATCCTGGCAGGCTTTCTGCGTAAGAAGAAAGTGAAAATGGTAAAATGTATCAGCAACGACCTGTACGTACCTGAAGATGCAGATATAGTGATTGAAGGTTATGTTGATCCATCTGAAGACCCTATCTGGGAAGGTCCGTTCGGTGATCATACCGGTTTCTATTCCCTGGCCGACTGGTACCCGGCATTTCATGTAACCTGTATTACCCACAGGCAGGATGCAATATACCCTGCAACCATTGTTGGTGTGCCTCCCATGGAGGATGCATGGATAGGGAAAACTACGGAAAAACTTTTCCTGGCTCCCATAAAACTTACATTGCAGCCTGAAATAATCGACCTGCATATGCCCGTGGAAGGGGTTGCTCATAATCTGGTACTTGTTAAGATCAGTAAGACATATCCAGGGCAGGGATTGAAAGTTCTGAATTCACTTTTCGGGGCAGGGCAGATGATGCTAAGCAAGTTTATTGTCGTGCTTAGCCATAATGTTAATATTCGGGATTATAATGCAGTTATCAGGAACATATTCGCGAATACGGATATAAATAATGATATAATAATCAACAGGGGGCCACTTGATGTTCTTGACCATTCGTCGGATAATTTTTCTTTTGGTGGGAAAATGGGAATAGACGCAAGCATAAAACTAAAGGAGGAAACTGGCATAAGGGGCGACACAGGCTTTAAAGCCGAAGCATTACTGACTGTTTTTAAACCGGTTAAGAATAAAATCCGACTCCGAATGCCTTCAGCGGATATTCCTGTCGTTGTAGCTGGTATATCAAAAGAACTTATCAGTTCCGAAGAATTACTAAATCTCAACTACCAGATTAAGGGCCTTTTTTTAATAGCTGTTGATAATACTGTGGATCTTGACGATGATCAGATGCTCTTATGGCAGGTGCTCTCCAATACTGATCCATCCCGCGACTTGAAACATATAAATGGAAATATTATAATAGATTCAACATCAAAATTTCACCACTCGGATGGTTTCAAACGCAAATGGCCGAATATAGTGCTATCTGATGATGAAACAATCTCCAGGGTCGACAATATTATGAAGATCATAAATCATGGGGAGATTATACCTTCTCCCTCGGCAAGGCTGAAAAAAATGGATCATGGAGGAGGGGCTTTCGTCATATCAGATAAACCGGTAAAGTGAAATCATATTTTGCTATTTAAGCTGTTTAATCTAAATTAGAGGCATATAAGGTCTGATAATTACATTCTGGGAATTTGTCTGAACTGTTAATAATGGATATTTGGTTTATCCCTGCTATTGAATTGTTTGGGACTTCGGTATATCATTACATGGTATATGGAATACTGTTATTGATATTTATTTACCTGGTTGCAAGGTACCAGGCTGTAACACTGGTAAAGACAAGGAAGCTGCTGCGTGAGAAAGAAACAGCCTTTAAAGAGATAGCACGGCAGAGACAGGAACTGGAGAACAAGAACAAAAGTATTACTGACAGTCTTATTTATGCCAGTTATATGCAGCAGGCGCTATTACCCTCAGAGGATTATTTTAAAAGTATCTTACCTGATTCATTCATCTTTTTTAAACCCAAGGATATTGTCAGTGGTGATTTTTACTGGATAACACGAAGAAGGGGCAAGATCTTTGTCGTAGCCGCTGATTGCACAGGCCACGGAGTGCCCGGAGCATTCCTCTCAATGATAGGTGTTGAGTTGCTGAATAAGATTATTCTTGACCAGGGCATCCAGCGACCTTCGGAGATACTTAAGGTTCTTGGGAGAGGGATAGAAAGGACTTTTGGTGGCAGCAATAACAACAGGGTATTAATAAGGGACGGTATGGATATAGGATTATGTGCTATTGATGAGAAAAAAGGGGAATTACAATATGCAGGGGCATTTTTGAATCTTTACCTCCTGAGAGACAATAAGCTTACCGAAATTAAGGGTGAAAAGCTCACAATAGGCCTTTTGGGAGAGTTGTTATTTACCAACCATAGTATAAAGATTGAACCGGATGATGTTATCTATCTTTTTTCTGATGGCTATGCCGATCAGTTTGGAGGCCCTTATAACAAGAAATTCATGTATCGTCGGTTCAGGCATCTTATCCTTACAATACATAAATTTCCACTTGAAGAGCAAAAAAACATAATTAACGAATCAATTGAAAGCTGGAGAAGGGGAGATGAACAGGTTGATGATTTTCTGGTAATTGGTATTAGACTATCCCTTAGGGATGTTCCGAACCACTAAGGTATTTTTTTATCATATCAAGAAGTTTCTGTGGTTGAAAAGGCTTGCTTATGTAATCGTCCATCCCGGCTGAGAGACATTTTTCCTTATCACCTATCATTGCATTGGCTGTTATAGCTATTATCGGAGTATGCTTGCTGGTACTTGCCTCTATGTCCCTGATCTTTCTGCTTGCCGTTATGCCATCCATCACAGGTAACCTTATGTCCATCAGTATCACGTCGTAAGCTGATTTACCGAACATATCAAGGGCTTCCTTACCATCTAAAGCCGTATCGATATTTTTTACCTTTGACATAAGTGAAATAGTTACGATCTTCTGGTTTGTAATATTGTCTTCTACAAGCAATATATTTGCATCCGATAATGATTTCTTCTTGTGTAGTTTGTTGTCCAGTTTCCTTATTTTCTCTCCAACGACAGATAAAGTGGTTACTTCAGTTACATTATCGAGGGGAAGGCAAAAGGTGAATATTGTCCTGTCACCCACCTTCTGATACGAATATTCCCCGTCCATTAAAGCTATTATTTTACCTGAAAGGCTTGTTTCAATTTTGTTTTCGTCAACAGTCATATATGTGTCACCTGACGATACATCAGTTTCAATACGGAATTCTATAATATCACTTTTTTCGCTATGTGAACTCAACATTACTGATATGGATATATCTGCCTGGCCGGATACAGGCATTGCAGACCACATACTGAAAATATCAATAAAGATTTGCTTGATGGCTATCGGATCACCCCTATATTCTTTCTTAATGTTATTATCCCATGAGATATCTGGTAGTATGCTAACAGTAGATTCAATATCCAGTAATTCGACAGTATTGTCTATTGTTTTTCTCAGGTCAAACCTGATGTTTTTCCTCGGTATAATTGATATTTCTCCTGCGGATCTCATAGTAAGTTCATTTAGAGCTGAAATCATATTATTGGTAGATGAAATGAGTGTATCCAGTAATTCCTTTTGCTTACCGGTTACATTTAACTCACACAGAAGATCATTGATAAGGGGAAGATTATTTAAAGGAGTCCTGATCCTGTGTGAAAAGTCTGAGATATAACTCTCTTTTTTTTCTATCAATTCGTGCATCCTGTTTATTTCCATACGCGCTTCTTTTATATGTTGTTTAATAATATAAAAGACTAATACACATATAGCTAAACTGGCAATTACCAATACAAGGCTGCTTATCCACAGTTTAAGTATAACAGTAACACTTACTGCAAGAAGAAACAATAATATTAACAACCAGTAAATGGTTTTTTCTTTATACCATTTCTTAAGCTTGGGGAGTAAATCAGTATGTTCCTTCTTATTATCATTGACAGATTCGATTCCCATCGTAATGAGTGGAATTTTATTGACCAGGGTAAAGATATGAAAATTCTTTTTTACCTTTCTTTGAAAAGATTAATTTTGTTTGTACGGTATGAAATTTGAAGGGTTAAATTGGTAAAAAAATTAAGATCATGAGGAGAGGAATATACATTTTATTTATTGCATTTTTATCAGTTAACCTGGCTGGTCAGGATAATGAACGGCAGATGGTGGAATTTACCCCTGATTTCAGGTTTAACGATGGTATTTTCATGACCTTTGAACAGGTCAGGGAGAATAATCCCATTTCAAAAGCCAAGATATTAACGTCGGCAGATTATAATGATCGTGACTTCTTTAAACAGGTTTTTGAGAATGATGAAGTATATTTCTATGATGCAATGGGTATACGGCAGGAAGTAAGCAAGGAAGATATCTGGGGCTACTCACGCAATGGTATTCTGTACGTACAGATACAGGGAGGCTTTAACAGGGTAACCTATGTTGGGAATATCTGTCATTTTGTTGCCGATATCACAACATATGACAGGAGGTATTACGGATCGCCTTACAACTATTATGATCCTTATTATTCTCCTTATTCATATAATTATTACAGTCCCTATTACAGCCCTTATTATATGCCTTACAGGCCAACTACAGTTTCCAGGAACGAACTGGTACAATACATGATTGAATTTGAAACAGGCAAACTTATTGAATATGACCTGAAAAACGTGGAATTATTGCTGATGAAAGATCCTGAGCTGTATGATGAGTTTATGAAGTTAACCAGGAGGAAAAAGAAACAGATGATGTTCCTTTACCTGAGAAAGTATAATGAAAAACACCCCTTATATTTACCTGAATAGTATATGATTAAAAAACTGACATTCTTACTGTTATTAGTCCTCCCCGGGAGTGGATTATATTCACAGGCACCATTCCCTGATCAGGGAGAGGTGGAACGTTTCTACAGTACAAAAACCCTTGTCGTTCTGGAGAACGATATGTTTTCAGCGTATAATGTTTTCATCAAAGCTGCTATTGATGAATACTGGGAGCTAACTGATTATGATTTTATCAGTGCCTCCGAGTTCGATGAGAAGAGAAAAGATCCTTCATACTCATTTATTGTCCTCACCGCTACCCGCTTTGACAGGGATAAGTCAGGTGCATTTTTCAATTTTATTAACCTGCTTCTTGGCAAGGATGCAGGCAGGATAGAAGAAATGCCCGAATTCTGTGCTATACCCCTTGCGATACAGGGTGTGGATGATATCGAATATTCCCATAAACTCGGTATGATAATAAGGTTTATACAGGCTCACGTTGATCATATAAGGGAAGATCCTTCACAAACAGGGAAGAAATACCTGGAGTATTATAATAAATTTATCCCTCAAGCGCTGGAAAAAACCATCCTTGTTTCAGAGAACGACCTGGTTCCTGAACTAAGGACCACTGAAGCTGAACAAAAATATTATCCTGATAATTTGAAGGTTGTAGATGAAGAGCAAATTGATGAAGCGATTAATAATCAGGCTGAGAATACACTTGTTTTGCATAAGGTAGGGCCTCTGAAAGCTGAGAAGGGTGGGTTATGCTTTAAAATGCTCCTGGGTACAGATGATGCCAGGATGTATTTTTATGGAGAACACCGGATATCCGACAGGAGGCCAAACGGGTTGCTGGTTAACGACCTGAAACGTATAGGCAGATTCTGAAAATGCAGCATGAACTCATTTTCACCGTCTTTAAAAAAACTGAAGATATGAATGAAGTAAGAGTTTTATCAGAGTCAGAAAGAAACTGGGCTATGTTTTGCCACCTTAGCACTTTCTCAAGTCTTATCATCCCTTTTGGAGGTATCATTGGACCCCTAATCTGCTGGTCATCAAAAAAGCATGAATCTGTATTTGTTGACCAGAACGGGAAGGCTTCTTTAAATTTTCAATTATCAATGCTGCTATATACCATAATCTGCATCCCTTTGATGTTCATAATAATAGGTTTCGTACTTCTGGCAGCATTACTTATAGTTGAACTAGTGTGTGTTATCCTGGCAAGCATAAGAGCAGCACAGGGAGAAGATTATAAATACCCGATCTGTATACCGTTTATACAGTAAGGTTTAGAGGTTTAGTAGTTTAGAGGTTTAGTAGTTTAGGGGTTTAGGGGTTTAGAGGTTTAGAGGTTTAGAGGTTTAGGGGGCTTGGTAGTAGCGTTTAACCTTTTAACTCTCTGTCTGTTAAATCCTGATCAATATCTGGCAGGGTAAAAGTATCCTGGCTCAGGTTCCATCATTGACTTTACCCGCTCTCACGGGCTTTATTGAGTTTACCACGGGTACCTGGGATTCGATTTCAACAATCCAATATATCATCATACCATTCTTCCATTATTAGAGCGATTTTTCTTAATTTTATGCCTTAATCAAATTATTGGGATTAATGACAAAAGGACCCGCTATTCCAAAAGGAACAAGAGACTTTAGCCCTGTTGAAATGATCAGGAGGAACTATATATTTGATACTATACGGTCAGTTTTCCGCTTATATGGATATCAGCCAATAGAAACACCTGCGATGGAAAACCTGTCCACACTGCTTGGCAAATATGGCGAGGAAGGTGACAGGCTATTATTTAAAATACTCAATTCAGGAGATTTTATATCAGGAATCAGCAATGACACACTCCTTAATGCAGGTTCAGGGGAACTGTCGTCAATGATTTCGGAAAAGGGCTTACGTTACGATCTCACTGTACCCTTTGCACGCTACGTCGTTCAGCATCGTAACGATATAAATTTCCCGTTTAAAAGATACCAGATACAACCTGTTTGGAGAGCTGATAAGCCACAGAAAGGCAGATACAGGGAATTTTATCAGTGTGATGTTGATGTTATAGGAGACAACTCATTGTTCAATGAATATGAACTTATTAAGATTATAGATGAAGTTTTTTCCCGGCTCTCTGTCAGGGCTGAAATAATAATAAATAACCGGAAACTGTTAAATGGTATTGCTGAAATAATAGGAGAAAAGGAAAAGATAACGGATATTACTGTTGCCATAGACAAGCTTGAAAAGGCTGGTATTGAGAATGTAAACAGGGAGCTGGCTGCAAAAGGCCTTTCAGAGGATGCTATAAAGAAGCTGCAACCTATATTGTTTCTGGAAGGATCAGCCGATACTAAATTAAGCCGGCTGGAAAAAATATTGGAAGGTTCAGAGGATGGCATTAAAGGATTAAGAGAAATGAAAACACTCTTCGGATACCTTAATAATGATACACTGGTATCTTCTTTAGAATTTGACCTGACACTGGCCCGGGGTCTGGATTATTATACTGGTGCCATTATAGAAGTCAGGGCGCTGGATATGGAAATAGGCAGCATTTGTGGTGGCGGAAGGTATGATGACCTCACGGGTATATTTGGGATGGAAGGTGTTTCCGGCGTAGGTGTTTCTTTCGGTGCTGACCGGATATTTGATGTAATGAACCAGTTTGATTTATTTCCCGGGCATTATGAGCAGGATACGAAGGTGCTTATCATTAATTTTGGAGAGGAAGAAGAAAAATATTCAATCCCTGTTCTTAACAGTCTTCGAAGAGCAGGTGTGCCATCTGAATTATATCCCTCTGCAGTCAAGATTAAGAAACAAATGACATATGCAAATTCACGGGATATTCCATGGGTGGTGATAGCGGGTGATAATGAAATAGTCAGTGGAAAAGTAACTGTAAAAAATATGAAGACCGGCGATCAGGATATAATAAATAAAGATGAACTTCTTGATTTCCTAAATAAGAATAATTAAGATATTGACATGCAAAAAATATTTAATATAAGCCCGAAAGCCCTGGAAGAGAAAATGATAGGAGATATTCTCTATAATGAATATAAACTGGGCCTTAACGGGGAGTCAGTCAGGCTTATAAGGGAGTGCAGGCAATACCTGGATAGAATGATAGAACACCGCGAAGAACCTTTATATGGTGTTACCACTGGCTTTGGGGCATTACATGACAGGGTAATCAGCAGTGATCAATTAAACCAGCTACAGAAAAATCTGGTGATGTCACATGCATGTGGCACCGGGAGGGAAGTGAGAGATGATATTATCAAGCTTATGTTGCTTTTCAAGATACATGCATTGAGTCTTGGCAAGTCAGGCGTGCAGATTAAGACTGTGGAGAGACTCAAGGACATGTATAATGAAGGTGTTTATCCTCTTGTTTTTGAGCAGGGTTCACTGGGTGCTTCGGGCGATCTGGCCCCCCTCGCGCACCTGGTTCTGCCCCTTATAGGACTGGGAGAAGTACGGTACAAGGGTAAGAGGTACGATTCTTCCTATATTAATAAAAAAATGGGTTGGGATATTATTGAACTGCAGTCGAAGGAAGGTCTTGCATTATTAAATGGAACTCAGTTTATGAGTGCACATGGCTTCTACGTACTTAGTAAGGCAAGGAGGTTGTTATTGGCAGCTGATGTTATTGCATCAATATCGCTGGAAGCATTCGATGGCAGGTATGAGCCTTTCATGGAAAACCTCCATAAAATAAGGCCCCATAAAGGCCAGCAACATGTGTCGTCTTTTATACGCAGAATATTGAGTGGCAGCGAAATTATAAAACAAGTGAAGCAACATGTCCAGGATCCATACTCCTTCAGATGCATCCCCCAGGTTCATGGGGCAAGTTATGATGCAATAGAACATGCAGCGGGGATAATAATGACTGAGATTAACTCTGTTACCGATAATCCTACAGTATTCCCGGAGGAGGACATGGTAATATCAGGAGGTAATTTTCATGGACAACCACTGGCTCTGGTATTTGATTATATGGCCATAGCCCTTGCTGAGCTGGGGAGCATTTCGGAGCGAAGGGTCTACAGACTTATATCCGGTCAGCGCAACCTGCCGGAGTTTCTTATCTCCAACCAGGGACTGAATAGTGGTTTTATGCTTCCTCAGTATACTGCCGCATCTATAGTGAGCCAGAATAAACAACTTGCAACACCAGCATCCGTCGATTCAATACCCTCATCAAATGAGCAGGAAGACCATGTGAGTATGGGAGCGAATGCTGCCACCAAGTTACTGAGAGTGGTTGAGAACCTTGAAAAAATTATTGCCATTGAATTGTTAAGTGCCAGCCAGGCAATTGAATTCAGGCGACCGCTGAGGTCTTCAGAGTATATCGAGAATATATTGTCAGAGTATAGAAAAGATATACCTTTTATGGATAATGACCGTGTGATGTATACAGAAATAGAGAAATCAGTTCAGTTTATACGGAATTATCGATTTCCGGAGTAAAGAACCTGCCATGTTCCAGCTTTCATAAATGACTCTTTTTTTAAGGCATTATGTTCAGGGTATTTATTGGTCCTTTTAGAAAATTCTCAATGGCGATGACTTTCCTGATTCTATCCTGAACCTCTTTTCTATTGTGAAGTGTGTCGCTTTAGCATATAATGCCCTATAGATAACTAGATATGAGCCAGGCAACAGTACAAGGGGTATCGATTTTTCCCTTGTATTAACAGTATAGATCCATTCCAGATCACCATTTTTCTCAGCGAATAGCTCGCAGATACCTTCGTTATCCACGAGCAAAGTAATTACTCCCGGCTGGGGTACTGTTATGGTTGTTTGTTCCCCAGGGCGTATCTCCGCATCATTAACTATGGTCACAGGCAGTGTGGGTATCTCAATATCATACTTACCGGTGATATATTTTTTCCCTTCATTCATTTTCTGCCTGCAGAGTGTTCTCATTTCCCCGTTTTCCCTAACAATGAACTGCAGGTCTTTAAACTGGTTTCCCCTTTCCTGGTTTATCAGCAATGTTCCCTGTGGGGCATCAATAGCCACAGTATTATGCTTGCCGGGTGCCAGCTGCAGGTTGTCAAACGTTACAGGTGGGAATGTGTGGACCTTTATCCTGTAATCAAGCAGGGGGTCAATCCTAAGGGTATCCGGTACTCCCCTTTGATTCATGGTATGAATAAAATTATATTTCAAGCTGCCTGTTTTCATATTGTAAAATGACATTGGCACATTGGTTTCGGACGGAAAGCCGAATCCGTCAATGAGATTTACCTGAAGTGACGTTTCTGTGAGAGCGTGGGTAATTACTATTTCAAGAACCTCTTCAAAACGCTCTTCAGTATTTGCATTATATGTATTGCCGAGACAATTGAAAGATGCTTCGAGTTCTGGGTCAAGGCCTATTCCTATAATAAAAGGTTTAAGTATTATTCCTTGTTTTTGCAGTTCGAGGGATACTGCACAGGGATCGCCGTCGCAGGCTTCGATACCGTCGGTAATAAGAATAATAACATTCCTGCACTCTTCACAATCCCTGAAATCATTTACTGATGCTGCCAGTGAATTTGCTATAGGTGTCGTACCTTTTGGGGAGAGGCTCAACATCTTTCTTTTGATTCGGTATGAATTATCAGCAGAAAAGGGTACCTCAAGCCTGGTATCATCACAATCCTGGGGTGGTACAACACTTTGATGACCATACACCCTGAGGGCCATTTCTACATTCTCGAATTTAGCAAGGCTGTCAACGGTCCTGCTCAGAAACCTGCGGGCAATATCTATTTTTTTCGTATCATCCCAGTGCCCAGACATACTCTGAGAACAGTCAAGAATAAAAAGGATCCTGGTCTTTTCACTATTTTCACTTATTTGCTGGCCTGCCACGAATAAAGGTATCAAATACAGTATTGCCAGGTGAATAGTGGTATTAAAAATTTTTCTAGAGTCTCTTTTTGACCTCTGGGGCAACTTTATTCTCATTAAATATTGTCTGTGTTATAAATTACTTAACTTTTATTAATAATAAACGTAAGTATAAAGATAATTATATAAGTCTTACCTGTCTTTTTGATAAATTTGCAGTGTATAAATAAATACATATAATATTTATGTCACTTCATTGTGGTATTATCGGGATTACCAATGTGGGAAAAACAACTATTTTTAATTGTGTATCAGACAATAAGGTTGAAACTAACGCATACGCATTCAGTGCTTCCCGTTCGAATATTGGCTCAATAAAGGTGCCTGACAGAAGGTTACAGGAGCTTGAGAAACATCAGACTACAGAAAAGATTGTTCCTACAACTGTTGAATTTGTAGATGTTCCCGGGCTGGCAAAAGGTTCGAGCAGGGGTGAGGGGGTTGGTAACAAATTCCTTGGAGATATAAGAAATACCGATGCACTGATACATGTTCTGAGGTGTTTTGAAGATGATAACCTCCCTCATATTGATGGTTCGGTTGACCCAATACGTGATCTTGAGAACATTGATTTTGAATTACAGGTTAAAGATTTAGAATCGGTGCAAAAAAAGATTTCAAGACTTGAAAAAGTTGCTAAATCAGGAGATACTGATGCGAAAAAGGGTCTTGAGGTACTGGTAAAACTGAAAGATCATATTGAAGGCTTGAATAATGCACGCGATTTGGATATAAAACCGGAAGAGGGTAAATATATAGATGATCTGTTCCTGCTTACAATTAAACCTGTTATTTATGTCTGTAATGTAGATGACAAATCGGCCGTAAGTGGCAACGTATTTGTTGAAAAGGTGAAGGATCATCTCACTGACAGCGATTCTGAAATACTCGTTATTGCTGGAGCCCTGGAAGCAGAAATATCAGAACTGGATAATGATGAGGACAGGATGGAATTTCTGAAAGATATAGGACTTTCAGAACCAGGGGTTAACAAGCTTGTAAGGAGCGCTTACAGAATGCTTGATCTGCAAACCTTCTTTACCGTTGGCCCAAAGGAGATCAGGGCCTGGACAATAAAGAAAGGAATGACCGCTCCTCAGGCAGCAGGGGTAATACATTCGGATATGGAGCGCGGATTCATAAGGTCTGAAGTAATGAAATATGATGATTTCGTAAACCTTGGATCCGAACAGGCATGCCGGGAAGCGGGTAAATTTTTCGTGGAGGGCAGAAATTATATTGTTAGAGACGGTGATATACTTCATATCAGGTTCAATGTTTAGATTTTTGTATGTTATTTAAGAAGCACATATTGTTCGTCTTTCTCACAGGCTCTTTAATGATTGGCAATGCCCAGGAAAGAGATAGCTATGAGACACTTCTTGACTTCGTAAATAAGTACGGGCAGGTAGAGGTATCTTTTCAGTACACGGGTTATCATGATCTGACTGAAGTTGGAAAACTAATACCTGTTTCAAAAGTGGAAGATGGTATCGTGTATTGTGTATTATCAGGACAGGATATTAATAAGTTCTTATCATTGCATCTGAATTATAAAATTGTACCTCGTCTCATTAGCAAGGCTGTTGAGTCAGCCCAGTCTGTTGAAGAGGCTATGAATTGGGATGTGTACCCCACCTATGCACAGTATGATACCATTGTGCATAAGCTTGCAGCTGATTATCCCTTTCTATGCATGGTGGATACAATAGGTGAAAGTGTTGAGGGGAGATATATCCTGGCCCTGAAGATATCAGATAATGTTACAGAGGACGAAGATGAACCGGAAGTATTTTATACATCCAATATGCATGGAGATGAACTTCAGGGCTTTGTTCTTATGTTGCGTCTTGCTGAGCACCTGCTCGTAAATGCTGATAACGGCGGGCTTGAGCAGGCCCTGGTCGACAGCCTGGAAATATGGATTAATCCTCTTTCCAACCCTGATGGTACTTATCATTTTGGAGATACCATAACTTATCCAATAAGATTTAATGCTAATGGTACTGACCTGAACAGGAATTTTCCCGACCCGCTGAATAATTCTATTATTCCTGATGTTGAGAATATAGCAATGATAAACTTCATGAGGTCAAGGAATTTTGTGCTTTCGGCTAATTTCCATGCAGGATATGAAGTGCTTAATTTCCCATGGGACCGTTGGCTGTCAAAAATCCATGCTGACAGTCTGTGGTTCTATAATATATGCAGGGAATATGCTGATACAGTACATAACCATTCGGTTGCTGCCTACATGGATTCATATAACAATGGTGTAGTGAGAGGGGCAGTATGGTATCAAGTAATTGGAGGCAGGCAGGATTATGTGACCTATGAACTCCAGGGAAGGGAGGTTACTATAGAGCTGGATGATGAAAAGGAAACACCCGCTGCACAGTTACCACTCTTGTGGAACTATAATTACAGATCACTACTGGGATATCTCAGGAATGCATTTTATGGTATACATGGTAAAGTAATTGATGACGCCACTGAAACTCCAGTTGAGGCAAAAATATTAATATGCGGTCATGATATGGATAGTTCACATGTTTATTCAGATCCACTGAGTGGAAGGTTTGTAAGAATGATCAGCCCTGGTACATGGAGCATAAGTGTTTCGGCCAGTGGTTACGAGACTAAAACACTTACAGATATTGTAGTTGAAGAAAATCAACAGGAATATATTACCATAAGGCTCATGGGTGTCTCATCAGTGAACGAGGTACAAAAAGACAATAATCTCATAATATGGCCGGTACCGGCCGCAAATGAGATATTCCTGGGAACACGTCAGTTTATTGGCAGTGTTTTGGATATACGAATATTCAACCAGTCAGGAATGCTTGCATCAGAATTTCTGGATATCCACGTTGTCAAAGAGAGACTTGAGATAGATATTTCACACCTGCCTCACGGCTTTTATATTGTATCTTTGATCGATGACCATGGCCGCACTTATACTGGCCGCTTTATCCGTTGATAATTTGTACTCACATCATGTACATGGTCATTTTTCTGCCCTTGCATGTAACCAGAAAACACTTAATTTTGCGATTGAAAATTTCAGGTATGTTCCAATGGTGCGAGGCACGTTAATATTATTATGAGATGAAAAGAATCACCGGTTTATTGTTGATGCTGGGTTTTTTCCTGCAGTCATTTTCGCAGAATGCATATATACCTCCGGAAAGACCCACCCTGGTAATTGGCATTGTAATAGAGCAGTTCCGATACGATTATCTCGACAAATACTGGGATTTATTTTCTGAAGGTGGCTTTAAGAAACTAATCAACGAAGGAACATTTTACAAGAATGCCTCCTATGATTTTTTTCTTACGCAGTCTGCACCGGCTCACGCCACCCTGGCCACCGGTACTGATCCCAGCCACCATGGTATTGTTGCAGACAACTGGTATGTACCTTTAAGAGAAGAGATAATATACTGCACAGCAGATAATAGTGTTAACCCGGTAGGGGGCAGTTTTGAAAGGGGTCTGCATTCTTCCGTTAATATGCTTTCCAGTACTTTTGGAGATGAACTTAAGCTGGCCACAGGTGGAAGAGCAAAAGTTTTTGGCCTGGGAATGAGAGAGAACAGTGCGATACTTGCTTCAGGCCATTCCGCTGATGCAGCATACTGGTATGATAATGTAACCGGAACGTGGATGACAAGCACGCATTACCTTGATTCATTACCGGACTGGCTTAATGATTTTAATGCTATGAAACTAGCCGATACCTATCTTGATGGTATTTGGAATACGGTTCTTGATATTAGCAAGTATAATATATGTCTTCCCGATACAAACAAGTACGAGATGGGTATTAATGGCAGGTCAGTTTTTCCATATGACCTCAAGAAGATGAGTTCGTCATCTGTTCTGGGCTTTATTAATAAGAAGAGAGATTATTCATTTATTGAAAAAGTGCCGGCATCTGATACCTACACAGCTGATATGGCTATCAGGCTTATAGAAGAAGAAGGTCTTGGAAGCGATGAAATTACTGACTTTATGAGCGTTACGTTTTCCGCGACCGATAATATCGGTCATAATTTCGGACCTACTTCTGTCGAGATGGCAGATGCGATTATCAGGCTCGATAGGGATCTGGAGCATTTTGTTTCCTATATCAACGAAAAACTGGGCAAGAAAAACGTACTTCTGTATCTTACTTCAGCCCATGGACTGGCTGAGATACCTGCAGTTCTTTCTGATAAGAAGATCCCTGCCGGTTATTTCAAGCATAACCAGGCAATCACCCTGCTGAAGAGTTATCTCAATGTGATTTACGGGCAGGGTAACTGGGTAAAAGGTTATTATGAAAAACAGGTCTATCTTAACAGGATCCTTATTGAGGATTCGGGGCTGAAACTATCAGATTTTCAGGTTACTGCATCACGCTTTTTAACCCAGTTCACTGGTGTTTCCACTGCAGTACCAGGAACCGTTCTCTCTGATAATGAGTTTACCCGGGGCCATTATGCAAGGATGCGCAACAGCTTTGATCCTCTGAGGAGCGGGGATATTATAATAAATCTCAAACCAGCATGGGTCGAGAACGATTTAAGGGTTACAAACCACAACTCGGTGTATGAATACGACTCTCATGTTCCACTGGTTTGGTATGGATGGACAGTGAACAGGTCGAGTATTACAAGACGCGTAAGCATGAGAGATTTGGCAGCCACCTTGTCTGCCCTCTGCAAGGTGCCTTTTCCAAATGCCTGTACTGGAGAGCCTTTAACAGAGCTTTTTAGATAATGGTATACTTTTTGATTGGTCATTAACTGAGGCAGGAGGAAAATATATTTTTATGTTTTATTCATTTTTTTATATTTGCATGAATTTTTAACGCGTAAATAATTAAAATCAAATACTATGGGAGTATCATTAAGGAAAAACCTGAAAGCATTATTGTTTTTTGCGATTTTAGGTATTACACCTGTCATTTATGGACAGACAACTATCAACGATGTAAAGGCATCCTTCAACCAGGCAGTTCAGATGGAAAAGATTAACCCCGAAGCTGCAATCAGTTCATATGAGACTGTTATTCAACTGGCTGATGAAGTAGGAGGCGAAGAAGCAGTACAGATAAAAGATCAGGCTTTAAGCCGTATTCCAAAAATGCACTATGAACTGGCAAAAAAACTTGCCAGCGCTAAAGACTATGAAGGTTCTGTCAAAATGCTGGATGCTTCAATAGAAGGATTTAATAGAATAGGCGACAGCCGGAGTAAAGCCAGGTCACTTTCTACCATTCTTAGCATAAGGAATGTCCAGGGAGCGGCAGCAATGAATGAAGGCAATTATAATGAAGCACTTGCCTTTTACGATGATGCACTGCAGAGGAATCCCAATTATACCAAGGGTTATCTGGGCAAGCTTCTGATTTATGATAAAATGGAAGATATTGACAAAATGGAGGAAACAGCCGTGATGGGACTGCAGGTTTGCGAACTTGAGAATGATAACAGGACTGCCGGTGATATAAAGAAAGTAATGAGTGCACATTTTTTTAACGATGCACAAACAGCCATGGCAGGCAAGGAATATGCTAAAGCTGAAAGCAACCTTAAGAGCACAATTGAATATGGGAATGACAATGTTATTGTTAATTACCAGTTGGGACTTGCACAGAAAAGCCAGAATAAATGGGATGATGCTGTTGTTTCATACAATAAAGCCCTTGAGCTTGAAACGGGTGGTGCTGAAGAAAAGGCTAAAATATATTTTGGACTGGGAGAGGCTTACCAGGCACTTGGCCAGAACGCACAGGCATGTGGAGCTTATAAAAATGCTCTTTTTGGTGAGTTTACAGAGGCAGCCCAGTACCAGATTGATAACGTTCTGGAATGCGATAAATAGATATAAGCTTTACCGAATACATCCAATCAAAGGAAAAGATCCTGCCCTGGCAACAGAGTGGGATCTTTTTTTAAAGGTAAATCATTATTACAGCTGTCATTTCCAGGTTTCCTTACCATGGCAGCTGTATTTTTCGTGATGGACGAAGCTTCAATTGAAGGGAAACTCATTCTCAACTTACTCTCAACACTATTAACCTTCATCTTCCATTTCGTACCCTGCAAGCTGTCTCCAGCAAACTGCTATCATCTTCGCAGCCATTACCCAGGACCACCAAATCGGCACCGGCATTGAATGTTTCCCTGATACTACTGGCGGTTCTAAGTCCGCCACCAACTATCAGTGGGACAGAAACGGCTTCTCTGACAGCGCGTATCATTTCAGGAGGAACCGGGTGACTGGCACCGCTGCCTCCTTCAAGATATAGTAGTTTCAGTCCCAGCATCTCACCTGCCATGGCTGTTGCTACTGCTATATCGCTCTTTGAAGACGGAATTGCATCGGTCTGACTCATATATTCAACTGATGTTTTTGCACCGCAATTGATAAGTATGTATCCCGTGGGTATGATTTCAATATTCATCTGTTTTAGATGCGGAGCTGCTATTACGTGATTTCCGATAAGAAGATCAGGGTTCCTTCCCGATATAAGGGAAAGGAACAGCAGGCTATCAGCCTTATTACTTAGTTGCAGGAGGTTGCCGGGGAAAAGAACGACGGGGATATCAGTATTTTCCTTAATTTTTACTATAAGCTTATCAGGGTGAACACTGGTAAGGCTCCCTCCGATAAAAATGAAATCAGGCCTGTACTCTGATTTGATCCCCTTAAGCTTAAGGATATCGTCCGGAACATAATTGTCAGGATCAATTAACAGAGCGATACATTTTTGCCTTTTCAGACTCTTTAACATCATATTCTTTTTTAGTCCAGACTATTGCATAATTCTCATAGCGGGTATACTGCAGATCAAATACCTCGTTTATCAGATCAGTTTTCACTTCACCTTTTATATCTCCTGATTCCTGAACATTAAAAGGATAAATAGTAATATTCTTCTGCATATTTATGCCTTCCTTGTCGCATATCTTATATAGTGCTTCCTTTGCACACCAGTGAACATAGAGGTGATATTTTTTCAGTTTCCAGCTTCTTGTAATTTTCTCGTCATCGTTAATGAATTTTCTGGCTATGCCGGTAATATTTGAACTCATATATTCAAGATCGATGCCAATTCTTTCACTCGAACTGAGCATCAGGGCTGTCAGCCTGTTTGAATGTGATATACTAATGAAATGAGATCCGTCTTTTAGGAATGGCTTATTATTTTTATTGTATACTATCCTGGCTTCAGGTCCAATTAGTTCTGCCAGGAGTGCTCTCACACTTAAAAATTCCAGCTTCCTTGAATTACTCTTGAATTGCCTGAATTTCTTCAAATCTTCCGGCCCGAGTTCCACCATGGACATTAATGTCTTCAGGTCTTCCTGGATTTTCCAGACCCCAAGCATTGTGTATTCATTAAGATGATGTTCGGATATACAGGCCATTTTATCGTTTTATCATTTCCATTCAAGTGTTTCAATAAGGTGCACTATGTCATCCCTGAAAAAATTTATTACCGGAGCCAGTGAATCCTTATCAGGTTGTACATCAAAATATAATGAACCCCTGAGGTAATGGCTTAAACTGTCAGTAACGAAAAACTGTACTGACGAAGCTGCATCTCCACTTATCAGGTAAATTATGCCATATACATTTTTTTCTTCGTTAACCCATAATTTTTCTTCTATAGCATCAGCCTTAACCGAATGTTTGTATGCCAGCGTGTGTGCATCTTCGGTCAGCAGTCCCAGGTTTTTATTTACTTCCATATAACTAAGGTGTACTTTCCCCTTATAGTCAGGGAATTCGATATTGAACCAACAAAATTCATCCATCCCGGGTTCTTTTCGTATTACACTGTACACCGGATACTCAAAGGTAAATGGACAAACAGAATCGAACATGGTATACTTTTTCTCAGGAAGATCTATTCTGAAATGCCCCCTGGGCTTTGGTACATTATTATTACCACATGAACTTATTATAAATATGAGGCATGCAGTTATAGTAAGCAATATGTCAGTTTTTCTATTCCTCATCTTCAGACGGTCTTATTTCAACCCTCAGTTTTTTAATCCTTCTTTTATCAGCTGACTGGATTTGAAACAGGAAATTCTTATAATCAATGCTGAATCCCTGGCCAGGTATCTCCCCTGTGAGTTCCAGTATCAATCCTGCCAGCGTATCAGAATCACCTCTTACTTCCTCAAAGGGGTCACTCTCTATTTCCATTACCTTAAAAAAGTCATTGAGCAGTGTCTTGCCTTCGAAAATATAAATATTATCCTCTATTTTCTCAAAGGAAATTTCTTCAGTATCGTGTTCGTCAGGTATCTCTCCAACAATTTCTTCAAGTATATCCTCAAGTGTTATTATCCCGCTGGTGCCTCCATATTCGTCAATAACAATTGCCATATGTATCTTCTTGGTCTGGAATTCCTCGAGCAGGTCATTTATCCTTTTACTTTCGGGTACGAAATAAGGAGGTCTCAGAAGCGATTGCCATTTAAAGGTGACTGGTTTATGATAATGTGGAAGTATATCTTTAACGTACAATATCCCCTGAACATTATCGAAGGTATTTGAGAATACCGGTATCCGTGAATATCCCGATTCGATAATCTGGGATATTACATCTTTGAAAGGAGTTTTTATATCTATAGCCATTATGTCTATCCTGGGCCTCATTATTTCTTTCGCCTCGATATTCCCGAATTTTACAATGCCTTTCAATATCTTTTCATCGTCCTTGTTCTCGCCTGATGCCAGGCTTATGGCTTCAGACAATTCACCCTTGCTTATACCAGGCTCTTTCTGTCCTCTCCTGCGTTTGAACAGCGATGTAATTTTTATCAGGAGGATACTAACGGGCCTAAGTATCTTTTCACATATGGTCAGAGGTATTGCCATAAGAAGGGTGAAGCGCACGTTTGCTTTTGTAGCATATACCTTTGGGAGGATTTCACCAAAAAGAAGCAGGATAAAGGTAATAACGACCACTTTAAGCAGGAACCCTAAGATGGGATTATCCGAAAAGTCAAACAGCTGATTGCTGACATAAGCTGAGAGCAGCACGATGCCTACATTAACAAAATTATTAGCTATAAGTATTGTACTAAGTAATTCTTCTGGTTTTCCTAGCAGGTTGAGTGCCGCCGAGGAATTACGTGAACGGTTATGTGTCAGTTCATCAATATTACCCGGGCTGAGTGAGAAAAAGGCTACCTCTGAACCTGAAATGAATGCCGAACAGACCAGCAACAGCACCAGTACGCCAATCTCAATGATTACAGGTGTTGTAAGGGCAATAATATGAAAAGCCAAGATCTGTTGAAAAGGGTCAATAGTATCCAATTGACAAACATTTGATTAATACTAGAATGGCAGATCATCAGGTTCATCACTGGTTTCAGGAGAATCACCCGTACCACCGAAAGGATTATCATTCCGTGACTCAGCTTTTTTGTCTTCTGATTGTGAATAGCTCTCAGGTTCGCTGTAGGAAGACTCACTATCATCGGTATCGATAGACTGGCTGTCGGAACGTCGCCCGAGCATCTGCATGTTGTCAGCAATGATCTCAGTTATATATCTTTTATTCCCGTCCCTGTCGTCATACGAACGGGTACGTATTTTACCCTCAATAAAAAGCTGGGATCCTTTTTTTACATATTTCTCAGCAACCTCGGCCAGGCCTCTCCATAACACAACATTATGCCACTCAGTAGTGGTTATTCTTTCTCCATCCCTGCTCCTGTAAGTCTCACTTGTGGCAAAAGGAAACCTTGCTACTGGTACATTGGTGTCTACATAGCGAACTTCGGGGTCCTTTCCTACGTTACCCACTAAAATAACCTTGTTAACTGACATTTTTATTTTATTTAAGATACGATTATTTAGGCAGTAAAGGTAGTAAAAATAAAGCTTGTAACAACCTGCCGGGAAAATATGGAATGTATTTTATGGCATTGCAGCTGTATTCATTACGGGTAAATATCTTCGAAATGTGGCTATTTCGGGCATTATTTACAATATGCCTGATAGATTAACACTAATTCAGTTAGTTATGAGTGAAAAAAAATAAAAAATAAGACTAAGTGTTTTATTTATAGAAAATAATATTTTACATTTGCAGATGTTAATTTTGAAAATATCAAAACATATAAATTGTTGAATTAAAACTCATTAAAATGACTAAAGCAGACATCGTTAACGAAATTGCCAAGAAAACTGGTATTGAAAAGGTAACTGTTCAGAGAACTGTTGAAGAGTTCATGGATTCAGTAAAAGACTCAATGGTTGATGGTAACAATGTATATCTCAGGGGCTTTGGCAGTTTCATAGTTAAGAAAAGAGCTAAAAAAACTGCAAGGAATATATCAAAGAATACTACCATTATTATTCCTGAACATTTCATTCCGGCATTCAAACCTTCAAAGTCATTTATTAACAAGGTTAAAAATAACGTTAAGTAAGTAATTTATGCCAAGCGGGAAGAAAAGAAAAAGACATAAGATGGCTACCCACAAACGTAAAAAGCGTTTGAGGAAGAACAGGCATAAGAAGAAGAAATAAGTTCTTAAGCCACAAACGGTTCACAATTTATGCTAAACCTAAAGATTGTCTGATCTTTAGGTTTAGTATATTATAAATCAAGATCTATATTATCTTAATGTGATAAGCAAGGATTTAATAGTAGACTCAGGTTCGAATGAAATATCAATAGCATTACTTGAGCAGAAGCAGCTTGTTGAACTCAACAAGGAAAAGAAAGATATTAAGTTTGCTGTTGGGGATATTTACCTGGGCAAAGTAAAAAAAATAATGCCTGGCCTCAACGCTGCATTTATTAATGTTGGATACGAGCGTGATGCTTTCCTTCATTACCTTGACCTTGGTGCCCAGTTCCGTTCCTTACATAAGTATTATGAGTTAGCAGTAAAAAGGAAAGGTAAGATTATTCCGGTTCATAAATTTAAGAATGAACCTGATATACATAAGGAAGGAAAAATATCCGATGTACTGAAAGCGGGGCAGACTGTTATTGTTCAGGTTACAAAAGAACCTATATCAACAAAGGGACCACGGCTGGGTTCAGAAATATCTATTGCTGGAAGGAACCTGGTTTTACTGCCTTTCTCAGATAAAGTATCCGTATCAACCAAAATAGAAAGCGCTGAAGAAAAGAGCAGGCTTAAGGCTCTTATACAGAGCATAAAACCAAAAAATTTCGGTGTTATTGTAAGAACCGTTGCCGAAGGGAAAAAGGTTGCTACCCTGGATGCCGAATTACGCGACCTGGTCGAGCGATTCGAGAAAGCATTCAATGGTTTGCATAAAGATATTTCCAAACCAAGGCTTTTTATCAGGGAATTGAACCTTACAAATGCAATAATCCGTGATATACTCAACGTAAGCTTTACTAGTATTACTGTTAATGATCATGTCCTGGCGGCTGAAATTAAACAATATGTAAGAGAAATAGCCCCGGATAAGGAAAAGATAGTCAGGATCTACAAGGGAGAAAGTCCGATCTTCGATCATTTTGGTGTTACGAAACAAATAAAGACACTTTTTGGCAAGACTGTATCATTTAAGCATGGGTCATATCTTATAATTGAACATACGGAAGCACTTCATGTAATAGATGTCAATAGCGGGAACAGGTCGAAAGCAGATGCTGATCAGGAGACAAATGCACTTCAGGTTAACCTTGAAGCAGCAAAGGAAATTGCCCGGCAGCTCAGACTCAGGGATATGGGAGGCATTATTGTTATTGATTTCATAGATATGCAGACGAATGAGCATAGGCAGAAACTCTTCGATACAATGAAGGAAATAATGGCCGATGACCGTACAAGGCATAATATATTGCCCCTGAGCAAGTATGGACTGATGCAGATTACACGACAGAGGGTAAGGCCTGAAATGAATATAAGCGTTGAAGAAAAATGCCCTGCCTGCAACGGAGCTGGAAAAATAGGACCTTCATTGTTATATATTGAAAAGATAGAAGGCGACCTTAAGACTATCCTTGCAAAGGTAAAAACAAGGACTTTTATTCTTAGGGCACATCCTTTTATAGCAGCTTATCTTACAAAAGGCTTCAGGCCCGTATACAGAAAAATAGCCAAGAGAAACAAATGCAAAATTGAAGTCAGACCCATTAACTCCTATCACTTCCTTGAGTACAGATTCACTGACAAATTCGGGGATGAGATAGACCTAAGTTAATTATGATTGTTAACAATTTAAGATTTTCTTTGTTTCATCAACTGATAGAGCTTATTATTGGATAATTTAAAATATGAGACTATGATAAATAAAATAATCCTGGTTTTCAGCCTTATTTTTATATCTCTTGTATCATTCAGCCAGATATATGATCCTGTAGAGTGGTCTTTTTCTTATGAAAAGACTGGTGATGAGACATATGACCTTGTTTTTACAGCTACCATAGAAGACAAATCCCATCTTTATTCTATGCATCTGCCTGAGGGAGGACCTATACCAACAAGTATTACTTTTGAAGATTCAGAAGATTATGAACTTGTAGGTGAAACAAGGGAAATTAACGAAGGTGAGATCGTTTTCGACCAGGCATTTGAAATGGAAATAAAATATTTCAGTGGTGAGGCTGAATTCAGGCAGACTATAAACTCTGCACTCGATAATTTCAATGTCAAAGGGTATGTTACTTACATGGCCTGTGATGACGAAAGGTGTTCACCTCCCCAGGACGAGGAATTCAATATAGGCATTTCTCAGGAGGAAAGCGCTGTAGTTGTTTCTGATGCTGCAGATATGGATATTAACCCTGAAAGAAGAGGTTTGATAGGCCTGCTGCTCGTATCATTCGTACTGGGTATAGCTGCAATACTTACTCCCTGTGTATTTCCAATGATACCCATGACCGTTGCCTTTTTTTCGCAGGGATCTGATAACAGGGCAAAATCATTTATCAAAGCCCTGATCTTCGCCCTTTCTATAGTACTGATATATTCCTCTATTGGCATAATAGTCTCACTCACAAGCGCAGGTGCAGGTTTTGCCAACACGCTCAGTACACACTGGATACCTAACATACTGTTTTTTACACTTTTTATTGTTTTTGCTGCCTCCTTCTTCGGGGCTTATGAGATTATTTTACCGAATAAATGGGTAAGCAGTGCTGATTCAAGAGTCGACAGGGGAGGAATGATAGCTGCTTTTTTCCTTGGCCTGACAACAGTACTGGTTTCATTTGCATGTACCGGACCCATCGTTGGGGCACTCCTCGTTGAAGCAGCAAGTGGTGATGTATTGCGGCCGACAGTAGGCATGTTTGGTTTTGGCCTTGGGTTTGCCATTCCTTTCTTCCTCTTTGCTCTTTTCCCATCGGTAATGAGCAAAATGCCTAAATCAGGTGGATGGCTTAATGCCGTTAAGGTGACACTTGGTTTTATCATGCTTGCTTTCTCTATGAAATTCCTTTCCACAATTGATACAGTGTACGGACTGAAAATACTTAACCGGGATATTTACCTGGCAATCTGGATTGTCCTTTTCTTCCTTCTCGGACTTTATCTTATGGGCAAGATCAGGTTTGCTCACGACAATGAACTCAAGCATATCGGCATATTCCGTTTCTTTGTTATCATTGTGGTGTTTTCCTTTGCAGTATATCTTATACCCGGAATGTTCGGGGCACCGCTTAAAGGGATATCGGGTCTCCTGCCTCCAAAATCTACAGCCAGCTTTGACCTGGGTGAGAAAAGATCCCAGGTGGGGATATCTCCTGTTACTGAATTCCCGTCCGTTACGATTAACGAATGCTCAGAGCCAAAGTACAATGACAAATTTGAGTTACCTTATGGGCTTACTGGATATTTTGACCTTGAACAAGGGATGGCATGTGCAAAGGAAAGAAATTTACCTGTCTTTATTGATTTTAAAGGTCATGCCTGCAGTAACTGTAAGGAGATGGAAGCGAAAGTATGGTCCGATCCGGAGGTACTAAGGCGCCTGGGAAATAATTTCGTAATTATTGCACTCTATTGTGATGACAGGACGAAGCTCCCGGAGAGTGAGTGGATCACATCTTCTGTTGATGGCAAGGTAAAGAAAACGATAGGGCAGGTAAATGCCAATCATGAGATTGAAATGTTCGGGACCAATACACAACCGCTCTATGCCATAATCGATGCAGATGGCAACCAACTTGTTGACCCCATGGGATTTAACCTTAACGTATCAGAATTTACCGAATGGCTTGATGAAGCGTATCAGAAATTCTGAGGATCGCGCAAGCGCCGCAAGGGTGCCCCTATGAATGTAATTATCAGGATGAAGACACCAAATATACTTATGTATCTTGCAATAAAATCACCATTAGATGCATAAAAACCTGTATTGTTGTTTAGCCCGGCTGAATGATACAATACTCCTTCTTCCCACCATCCAATCTGTTTTATGATCCTTCCCTTCTGGTCAATGAAGCATGATATGCCCGTATTGGCAGCTCTTGCTACTGCCCTCCGGTTTTCGATAGCCCTGATCCTGGCAAACATAAGATGCTGCTTATAGCCCTGTGTGTTTTCCCACCAGCCATCATTGGTGATAATGACTATGAGATTTGAACCTTCCCTGATGTATTCGGTAATAAAATTACCATAAACTGACTCATAACATATAACGGGGGCAATCATGGAGATACTGTCAGGATGAATAAAAACAGTTCTCTCATCCTGTGTTCCATAGCCAGTCATTGTACCACCCAGGTCGGGTATGATTTTTTCCGTCACGAAATCTGGCAGGCTTCTTATCTTTTTTTCTATTCCCGGAACCAGCTTTGACTTGTGATAGAAATCAACATCCTGGCCCTGGCTTACCTTCATTGCCGTATTGTATATTTCAAAATGTTCTAAGCTGTTGTCTCTTTTGTATGTATTCCCGGGCCGATCGTTACCATCATCCTCAGGAACCCTCATTGTTGTTGCTCCTGTAATAAGACTGACACCTTCGAAATTACCCAGTAGTGAATCAATCATCAAATAATATTTATTATTGTAAACATCCTCTTCATAGAAAGGATCATCTATTGCTGTTTCAGGCAATATGACCCAGTCCGTCTCATTTGTGATATTCATGTCAGCCATATTTAACATCTTGCCAAGTTGCATTTCGAAAGTAAAAGAGCTGAATTTTACTGTATAGGGATCAATGTTTGGCTGGACAATTAATATGTCAGAGAGATCATCAACCTGGCCGGGTTTGAAATACTTCAGTAAAGAAATACCTGCTGGGATGATAAGAATTAACAGCAGGACTGTTATTTGCCTGACTAAATATTTTGCGTTTTTTTTAAACCGGTAGATAAAAAAGAATAGAGCCATGTTAAACAGAAATATCCACAAAGTACCTCCGGTCGAACCGGTTACATCATACCATTGTATGAACAGGATATCATTTCCAAGGGTATTCCCGAGGTTTAGCCATGGAGTCAGGAAGCTTACATTTGAGTTAAGATGTTCCATGATAATCCAGAACGTAAGTAGACTCAGGTATCCAAGGAATGAAGATGATCTATTATATATGACTGCAGCAATCCAGAATACCGATGACATAAGGAAAGCATTGGCGATAACGACATATATTACCCCTGCTATGGAAGCGTTGCGCAGCCACGAAATGGTAAGAAGGTTGAGAATGATGAAAGCGGGCAATACTCTCAGAAAAACAAGGCTGTTATGAGCTTTTTCATCGATGGTCGCCTGGAAAGTATATAAGAAGGGAACCAGGGCTGTTAATATTATCATTCCTGTGAGTTTGTCCTGCCAGGCAAGAGCGCCAAGAAAAGCACCTGCTAATGGTACGAGCCATAATCTTGATTTCATGATTCTTTTCTTGATTTATCGTTTTTTTGTTTCCTTATAGTAAGGTAAACGCCGGTAAGGATGCAAAATACCGAAATTATCATAAAAACAGTAATATTCTCTCCGTCGGCGTATCCCCACAAGGTAGATACCAGCGGAGCAAGGTAGGTTACCGATACAGCATAAACAGGTGATGTCCTTATGATTAATATATTAAAAAGGCCAAGAGCTATCCCGGATCCGAATATTGACAGTATGGAGATAAATCCAAGGTTAAGAAGCCAGTTTTCTGTCTGAAGAGCCGGTCCGAAATCGATAATGAGTAATGATATCCCGGCAATCGGGCCTATAATAAAAAATGCCAGTGATGTAATAACAGCCCCGTTAAGGTTTTTAATAAGGGTTACCTGGTTTGAGCTTATGCCATAAAAGAAAGTGGCCAGAACGATAAGTAATCCCAGGCTGTCAAAGGAGAATGACCCCCTGTAAAGTAGTCCTGCAGCACCGGCCAGCCCAAGCAGGATACCTGCAACCTGGTTCCACCTGGCTTTCCTTTTGTACAGTATTATACCGGTTAATAAAGTGAATAGAGGAGTGAGGGCATTGAGCATGCCTGCAACAGAACTGTCAATTCTTCTCTGTGCAAAAGGAAAGAGGAATGCCGGAAGGGCGCTCCCCAATATGCCTATTATTAATAAACTGGGGAAATTTTCCCGGTTTATCTTCCGAATATTGGCAATGGCCAGAGGCATGAGAAAAAGGTAACTAATAAATATTCTCAGGGAGGCAATCTGGAGTGAATCAAATGACCTTAGTCCCTTTTTCATAAGAATAAACGACGAACCCCATGTGAGCGCCAGGAGAAGGAGTAAAGACCAGTTTATGATTTTATCCCTGAACATAATGAGGACAAAAATAGCAATTTTATGCAGCCCTGAATTACAAATAATCTATAACATAAACGGCTTTATAATTGCTATGGAGATTTTTAACACCATTTTAAAGGTTTTTATGTAAAAAATAAGCCTGTTGATTGAATATAGCTCCGGATAGTTGCTTTTTGATATGTTTTTTAATACATTTACAGCAATTGGAGAAGAAATTAACCTTGAATGGTGCTTTTACTGTCCAAAAGCAATTTTTCCATTCTTTTCATGGCTGCCCCTGACTACCCGTCAGGGGCTTCTGTGTTAATCTTTGTTAAAAGCTGTTCTACAATAGTCTGATTTTTTCTTTCCTGGTAGCTTTTTATCTAATTTTGATAACCTATAATAAATAAAATGCTGCGATGAAAAGAAATCTCTCAATTGCGTTAATGCTTTTTGTATCATTTGCATTATCATCATGCGGTGATGAGCAGGCAAGGATAACCAGGAAAGCCGATAAGATCCATGAAGCTATATTAACAGTGGACACGCACTGTGATACTCCTATGAGACTGATGAGGTCAGACTTTGATCTCGGGGTTAGAAATGAAGATGGTTGTGTTGACTTTCCGAGAATGAAGGAAGGAGGGCTTGATGCCGAGTTTTTTGCAGTGTTCATTGGCCAGGGTCCGAGAAATGCAGAAGGATACATGGATGCATATAACAGGGCTATTGAAACTTTTGGAAAGATTCATGATAACGTGGAGAAAAATTCAGGTATGGCTGAGCTTGCATTTACAGTTGATGATGCTTATCGTATAAATAAGTCAGGCAAACGCGTTGCCTTTATGGGTATAGAGAATGGCTATCCTGTTGGCCTGGACCTGGCAAAAATAGAGGAGTTTTATAATCTGGGTGCCAGGTATATAACCCTTTCTCATTCACGGAATAATGATATATGTGATTCATCCACCGATAACCAGGGGGCGGAGCATAACGGCCTGTCAGAATTTGGTGTGGAGGTTGTGAAGGAAATGAACAGGCTGGGTATGATGGTTGATGTCTCTCATATCTCTGATGAAGCCTTTTATGATGTGATAGAGCTAAGCGAAGCTCCTGTTATCGCATCTCATTCATCCTGCCGTGCACTGTGTGAGAGTCCGCGTAACCTCGATGATAATATGTTGATGGCTCTGAAGGACAATGCCGGTGTGGTACAGATATGTATACTCAGTAACTATTTAAAACAACCGGAACCAAACCCTGTTCTCGAGGAGAAGTTGGCTGAGATAAGCGAGAAATATAATAATTTCGAAGGCCTCACAGAAGAAGAATTCTCACAGGCCAGGAGAGAGTACTACGAAGTGAGGAATAAATACCGTGAGCTGGCTACAGTGGAAGATGCCGTTGATCATATTGATCATGTTGTTCAATTAATTGGTATCGATTATGTTGGTATAGGTACCGATTTTGACGGTGGGGGAGGTATTGAGGGTGCCATGGATGTATCCCAGATGAAAAATATAACTTATGAATTGATAAAGCGCGGCTATTCAAGACCTGAAATTGAGAAGATATGGGGAGGCAATGTTATGAGGGTGCTGCGCGAAAATGAAAAGCTTGCACAGCAAAAAGTTGATACGGCCGGTGCCTGATTAATTTCTTTTCTTATCCCTGACCCTGGAGTACCTCAGTGTTTTAATAATCCAGGAAGGCAGACTTTTTTCCGGTCGCCTCTTACTGAGGTCAATATACCAGCCGAGTCTCTTGCTAACAGGTACCTTAAGTGTTTCCACAAATTCAATGAGTGTTCCGTCAGGATCTTCAATATAGGCAAAATGACCGGCTGCCTCACCCATGTCAAACCCCTTTGTGTCATGGCTTGCCTTGCTGTCAACAGTAAAAGAATATCCTTCATTAAGGCAGTGCTCTTTGAGCTGATCCATTCCTTTTATATCATAACACAGATGAATAAAACCCGGGTCGCCCCAGTAACGATCCTCAAATATCCTGGATGGTTTCCTTTCCTTAACACTTATAAGTTCAATTACACTATCTCCGAATAACCTGCTGAAAGCTCCTCTGAATGGTTTGCTTTGCATAATTAATACTCTTCTGAAAGAGAGATTACCGCCGGGGAGGTTATTAAAATCATTGAATACACCTGATTTATCGTATATTAACCTGTCATAACCAAGAATACCGGAGTATACTTTCAATGACTCATCAATATCAGTTACTCCAATAACTGCTCCATAAGCACCTCCGTTCACCTTTCTCTCGTTCAGGAACCAGTCAGAGGCTTCAACAAGCTGGAACAGGTTATTATAGGGATCTTTAATAAAGAAAGTCTTTCTTCCAAGCGGATCTCTGGCTGGTTCACCCAGTATCGTAGCGCCTTTTTCTTTATAATCACTGAGAGCATCACTAATATTCTTGACTTTCATTTTGCAGGCGAATATACCAAGGTCACCCGCCAGTATCTCACTCTTTGCCTCCTTTGGCTGCCTTTCCTTGTACTGCCATATTTCGAATCCTCCCCCGCTCTGAAGATTCATTGCCAGTACAGCATGTCTCCTGCGTGGTTTACCGCCTGTATACGGAAGCATAAGCCTTGCCTCAGCCTCATCTTCGAATATTCGTATATCCATACCAAAGAACTTCCTGTACCATTCCCATGCTTCATGAAGGTTTTTCACCCCAACCCCCATCTGCTGTATGCCACTTATAACATAATTTTTCATTATCCAACCCTATTCATTCCTAACCTGTAATCCATCATATTTCACTCAGTATCTATTGAGCTTTTATTCTACCTGCAATATTAAAGAAAATTGATGGAAAAAACTTCCTTATATTTAACATAAATAATTCATTTCCTCCAACAAGTATCTCCCTTTTGTTGCGTTCAAGTCCTTTTAAAATGATCCTGGCAGCCTTTCCGGGAGATATTCCATTAGCCTGTCCATCATCCATTTTACCATGTTCCTGTCCTGAAGCTGTCAGGGCATTATATGAAATGTTCGTTCTTACCCTGCCTGGTATTATTACAGATGCTTCAACATTATTTTTCCTGTTCTCAATATGCAAGGTCTCGAAAAATCCATGCAGGGCATGTTTTGAGGCAGAATATGCTGAACGATAGGGGAAGCCAAATTTTCCTGTAATACTGCTTGTGGCCATGATATGACCTGATCCCTGTTTTATCATATAGGGTAGCACAGCTTTGCTAAGGGCTATGGTTCCAAAATAATTAATCTCCATTATTTTCCTGTCGAGCCACAGAGGTGTTTCTACAATAGTGGCTCTCTGGCTAACTCCACCGAGGTTTATTAGTACATCGACTCGTCCATGCTCTGCGATTTGTCCCGCTACGATATCCTCAATATTACCAGTATCGGCAAGGTCAAAAACTATGGTGCTTAGCAGGTTCTTTTTCTCTTCACACTTTCTTTTTACCCTGTTGAGATCGTCTTCTTTGTTTGATGAGGCAATGATCTTTGCTCCACGTTCTGCAAGCTCGTAAACAAGTGCTTCCCCTATACCTGATGATGCACCGGTTACCCAGAATACTTTATTATTATAGTTCATTATCTATCCTGCTGATTTCACCTAGCAAACATGAATATTCTTTTCTTAAAAGGATGTACTCAGGGTTCTTCCTGTTAGTATACTTTCTTACCCTCATACGCTCAATTAATTTCTGCCATATAAGTGTGTAATTCCATGCAAAAATTCCGGCAGGTATTATTAAGATCAACGCAATCAGTGCAATCCACCATACAGGTATGAATATAAAAGCGATTACTGCATATACGGGTAAAAATATTATTCCGAGAACCAGCGAAAGAACGTATCGTACTGACCCATGGAACATTATATCCTTGATGTTTTTAAGGGGGAGTTTTGGTACTATATAAAATATGTAATTAAGTATCCATCCGGCAATAAAAAAGGGGAATAAAGCTACAAGTCCTAAAACAGCCATAAACTGAAAGATAATTCTCGGCTTTCTTCTGTTAAGATGGTAGTATCCTACATTAAGCTTATTTGCCAGGTGCTTAATTTTAAGAGTCCGGTTACATATAGCTTCATATAAAGACAAATTCTTTTCCTGTAAAGATTCCATTTTACTAATCAATTGCTTGTCCCTTCTCACCTTTGGGTTCTTTTTACAGGTAGAGTATTTCCCGTTTACTATCTCCCTCAGTTCATCCAGTGCTTCATAGTCTTCATCCGAGTTAATATGGACCATATATTTTCTTAGCTCTTCTGACAGCCTGTCTCTTAGTGTATTATATGCTAACTGTGGATTTTCCTCGTATTGTTTCCTGTATTCTGATACATCAATGGGCTCACCGTAAATGACAGTGAGGACTGACCGGAATCGGTGATAGTCAGAGAAGTCAAGTCCTACCGGTATAATTCTCAATCCCATTTTGAAATTCTCAGATTCTTCGGTCTGCAAGGCTATCCTGAAAATACCTTTCTTAAGCTGCCGCAATCTTCTGAAACCGGCATGGTTGCCTTCAGGCAGTATTACTATAGGTTTGTTATTTTTAAGTACATCAATTGTTTTATTAAATATTTCATCGTTTTGCTTGAGGTTTTCATATCCATCCCGTATTCGATAAACTGGGAGGATTTTCAAAAAATACAGGATAGAGGCAATAAACTTCTTCTTGAAAATATCAGCCCTTGCAAGGTATATCTGCTGTCCACTGGTTGAAGACACAATGGCCAGTGCATCCATAAGAGCATTCTGGTGATTTGGAGCAATTATCTTTGGTAAATCATTGTCAAGGTGTTCCTTGCCAATTACTATTACTTTTCTGTAAAATATGCTATTGTGCCATATGCTGGCCACAAATTTTAACAGTGCATATCCTACAGAAGTTTTTTCTATATTATTTTTACCCATGCCCTGGTTTGTCTGTTTCTGATTTCCAACCAGCTTCTCTCAGCTGGTCTCCTGTAATTATTTAGCCCCAATATACTAATATTTTAAATTTGTCTAACTATCCATCAGTTTATCAAGGTCACGTCTTTCTTTCTTCGTGGGACGTCCTGATCCTTTATGTTTGTATGTCACCTGGATTCGTTGTTTAATTTCAAGCTTGAGATATTCTTCTTCAGGGGTCTGATCCACAATATAATTATCCACCAGTTTGGCTGAGATCCTTGAGCCAGGAATTTCTCTAATCATGTATGTATGAAGAACGGGTGCTTTCTTTACTTTTATTATCTCACCCTGTGTCACTATTCTTGAAGGTTTGACAGGCATGTCATTAATGATTACCCTTCCCTTTTTACATGCTTCAGTAGCTATACTTCTTGTTTTGTATATCCTAACCGACCAAAGAAATTTATCAATCCTCCGGTCGATTATCTCTTTCTTGCTCATCATCGGGTGATTTAGCCAGCTTATTATATTTGGTCATGGTCAGTTCGATACCGATAGAGCCAAATGATTTAATTATGTCGATTGCCAGATCGAGTTTTGTGTTTAATACTTTTTCTTCTTCCTGTGTCAGTTCACCCAGAACATAGTTAACCTGGCCTCCTGTCATGAAATCGCTCCCTATACCAAAGCGCAGCCTGGAATAGTTATGGTGGCCCAGTATCATGCTAATATGAGCAAGGCCATTATGCCCTCCGTCTCCTCCTTTTAATCTCAGTCGCATTGATCCGAAAGGGATGGAAAGATCATCAACCAGAACAAGGAGGTTTTCTTCCGGAATCTTTTCTTTTCTGAGCCAGTAATTAACGGCATTACCACTCCTGTTAACGAATGTGGATGGTTTGAGAAGGACGAATGTTCTTCCCCTGTATTTTAAGCTTGCAACTTCACCGTATCGCCTGTCAGAAAATTTAACATTTGCTTCCCGTGCCCAGGCATCCAGTATTATAAACCCAATATTATGACGAGTATTCTTATACTCATCACCAATATTACCCAATCCTGTAATTAAATATTTCAAGGTTTAGGTTTTTTGGAACTTAATTAATTGGGAATTAATTAAGTATGTTAGTTGCTTTCGGCTCCGCCCTCTTCTCCTTTTCCTTCAGTTGCTTCAGCTCCTTCTTCCATTTCTTCTCCTTCAGCTTCTTCACCTTCAGCTTCAGCTTCAACTTCTTCTGGAATTTCCATTCCTCTCATTGCAAGTCGGGATGAAATAACAGCTACGACCATAGCCCTTGGAGGGTCAAGTATTTCTATACCTTCAAAGCCAAGTTCATTTACCTTTATTGTCTGACCTATATCAAGGTTGGTAATATCAATATCCAGTTTGTCAGGCAGGGCATCAATATATCCCCTGATAATAAGTCGCCTTCTTTTGAGTCTTAATTTACCGCCTGACTTCAGGCCCACTGACTCACCGGTAAGATTAACGGGCACATTAACTGTAACAGGTTGATCATCTGACACTTCTATAAAATCGATATGTGATATTTTGTCGGTAACAGGATGAAACTGGATATCCTTAAGAACAGCTTTATATTTATCTCCGGCAATGTTAATCGTTACAATGTAAACATTGGGAGTATATACCAGTTCATTAAAGTTATTCTCGTGTGTAAAAAAGTGTATTGTCTCCTTACCTCCATACATTACGCATGGTACATTCCCTTCATTCCTGATTTTTTTTGTTTCGCTTTTACCCGTTTTTTCCCTTTTCGTGGCAATAATTTCGAGAGTTCTCATTTGTCATCTTTTAATGTGCTACTCAAGATCATTTATACATGATCTCCCATCACACGTTGGACAATAATTTTAGTAAAAAATTTGGCCTGCAAATATAGGATAAATACTGTTAAAAAACAAAGCCCGTACTAATTGATTCATTATGGTATACAGCATCTATTGTTTCGGCAAACAGTTTAGCAACGGAGACCACCTCAATCTTAGGTGAGGGTTTTACATTAGGTATAGAGTCGGTAACAACAAGCTTTTCAATTGGTGATTTTTCTATTCTTTCATAAGCTGGTCCTGACAGGACAGGATGAGTGGCAAACGCATGGATGCTCAGTGCCCCATTGTCCTTTATTATCTGCGCGGCCAGGGTAAGTGTGCCTGCAGTATCAACCATGTCGTCAATAATAATAACGTTTCTGTCTTTTACTTCGCCTATTATTGATATTTCCTCCACCACATTTGGCTTCTTCCTTAGTTTATAGGAAAGTACCATTTCCGATTGCAGGTGTCGTGAATAAGCATTTGCCCTTTTGGACCCACCCATATCGGGTGCTGATATGGTGACATGGTCCAGGTTCATTTCCTTAATATAATCAGCAAAAAGGAATGAAGCGTAAAGGTGGTCAACAGGAACGTTGAAGAAACCCTGTATCTGGTCAGCATGAAGGTCAAGTGTCATCACCCTGTCTACCCCTACTGATTCCAGCAGGTCGGCTACTACTTTTGCCCCGATTGATACCCTGGGCCTGTCTTTCCTGTCCTGGCGGGCAAACCCGAAATAAGGGATTACCGCAATAACCTTGTAGGCAGAAGCTCTTTTGGCTGCATCGATCATCAGTAGCAGTTCAAGAAGGTTTTCGGCTGGTGGGAAAGTAGACTGAACAATGAATACGGAGCATCCTCTGACTGACTCATCTATACGTGGCTGGAATTCACCGTCACTGAACTCTGTTACACTGCTTTCTCCAAGCCTGACTCCAAGGTGTCTGGCAATATTTTCTGCGATATATCTTGATGCGCGGCAGGAGAATATCTTCAAAGGGGATTTTCCATTCATATCAGGCTATTTCGGTTTATGTAACAGGTTATATGATATTAGCAAAACTACAAAAATCATAATTACCTCAAGGCTGCTTTTCGAAAAAATTTATTGTTTCTTCTATATATTTTAATATCTCTTCGCGACCCTTCCCTGTGACAGCTGAGCTGATGAATGTGGGGGGAAGGCTTTCCCAGGTTTCCAGCATAAGATTATCGTGAACAGCCATTATTTTGGTTAACCTGTTGCTGTCCTGCTTATCAGCTTTGGTAAATATTCGTGCAAAGGGGATACCATTTAAACCAAGAAAATTCATAAACTCATAGTCTGATTTATGAGGTTCATGCCTGGCATCAATCAAAACGAAAAGTGAAATAAGGTTTTTTCTTTTTGTTATGTACTCGCCCGTAAATCCTTCCCAGAGTCTACGGGAAGATTTTGATACTTTTGCATAACCGTAACCGGGCAGGTCTGTAAGGTACCAGCCTTCATTTATGATGAAATGATTAATGGTCTGTGTTTTCCCAGGGGTGGTTGATGTTTTTGCAAGTCGTTTTCGGCCGACAAGCATGTTTATAAGGGAAGACTTGCCAACATTTGACCTTCCCGTAAAAGCATATTCCGCCTTATCAGCAATGGGGCAGTCCTGAATCTTTGTACTGCTTTTAATAAATCTGGCTGATCGTATGATCATCTGCTTATTTTTTGAAGAAACCTCTTCTCTTCAATTATGTATCTCGAATGTATGCCTTCACCCACTATGCCTGATTTATGAACTACTTTAACCTCAAAAGTAAGTTGATTACCCTCTATGCCGGTTAACCGGCTTGTACATTCTATTTCTTCTCCAACAGGCACAGCCTTCATATGTTTAATATCCAGCGATATACCTACAGTACCATAGCCTTCCTCGAGGTATGGTTGTACAAGCTGCATTGATGTTTTTTCCATAAATGCCACCATTGCAGGGCTTGAGTATACATCCAGCAGACCTGATCCATAAACTTTTGCAGTGTCTGCATCCCTGACCCTGGTTTTGAGTTCAAGTTTTACCCCCTCAGGCAACGTAATGCTCATCAGTAAAGATTGTTATAGGGTAGTTTAATTCGTTTGGTTATTATCTTCTTGTTACTGTACCTGGTTGAATACAATGCAATAATATCAACATATCCCTTCCCTCTTTCACTATCAGGCTTAAGTTCAATGAAACCCATGCCAGAAGATGTTGTTATATCCTGGCATTTTTCTGGGTCGAAGGCTCCGTCAACAAGTGAACCTCTGTAGAATCTTACGTTGACAGATTCGTTACTGAGCTTAGTAAATACTTTTACTACAACTGATTCATTGTCCGTCGATTCTTTTATGGTATTGTTTATTATGGGATATTTTTCACCCTCCCTGCCGTCAGGCAGGTATTCTTTTAAACCCTGGAGCCTGAGTCCATTTTTATAGGGAATAGTAGCCTGCACCCTTCCTGTCTTATAATATTTTGTCTGTATTCCGTGTATTCTGTCGTTATTATAAGGAGTTGCGCGATATACTTTACCTTCACGGTAGTACCATTTGGCAGTGTCTTCCTTAAGTCCGTTCTCATACCATATCGTTCTTTTAAGCCTGCCATCATCATAATAGTTCCTGCATATACCGTTCCTGACATCATTCCTGAAAGTAACTTCCTTCACAAGCTTTCCCTCGTTATAATATTTCCTGACCTGTGTTTCATTCTCAGTTCCACCTTCACCCTCACCGGCTTTCCTGTTAGTACCCGGACTTTGACAGGATGCAGCAATGACAAAGGCTATTGCAATGAATAAAATCCTGTTATTGATTTTTGACACTATTATCTTACTCATAATATAGGGCTTACTTATCTTATATAAACTTCCAGTATTTTCGTTGCCATAAGTGGTTTGATATCTATTTTATCCATTATAGCCGGTATAAGGATTGTCTCTCCCTTCATAAGGTTCACACTTCCAGCTTCCCATTCAAGAACAGTGTTCCCGTCTACACAGATGTAAATAATAAAATTGTCAATTAATGAATAGTCCTTGATCATATGCCTGTCAAGATCAATAATATTGGTAGTAAAATAGTTACAATCAATAAGATTTACCGTTCCGTTTGGTTTGGGCTCAGTTCGTGTCTTATAAGAATCATAAATATTATAATCGATGGCATCCACAGCCAGGTCGGTATGCAGGTCGCGAGGGTTACCATCAAGGCCGTTCCTGTTCCAGTCCCAGATCCTGTAGGTAATATCTGATGTTTGCTGTATCTCTGCCAGAGCAATACCTTTGCCTATTGCATGAACACGTCCTGCGGGCAGAAAAAAAACATCCCCGGTGATAGGCTTTTCAATATTAAGTTTTTCTGCAATGTCACCTCTTTCCAGGGATTTTTTAAATGATTCTTTTGTCATTTCCTGATTAAATCCTGTATATATCCTTGTGTCAGGGCCGGCTTCGAGGACATACCACATTTCGGTCTTACCGTAGGCATGATGCCTTTCTCTTGCCATCTCATCAGGTGGATGGACCTGTATCGAAAGGTCTTCATTGGCATCAATCAGCTTAATTAGCAGGGGAAATTCCCTGCCGAATCTTTCAAATATTTTTTCACCCACAAGGTCCCCCATATATACTTCCACTACTTCTTCAAGATTATTACCTTCGAGAAAGCCGTTTGCTACAATGGAAATGTCACCCTGTACACCTGACAGTTCCCAGCTTTCACCTATCTTTGTTCCTTCAGCTGCATCTTTACCATAGCCTTTAGTTAACTTGCTGCCACCCCACACTCTTTCCTTAAGTATGGGCAAAAATTTCAGGGGGTATAATGTAGTCATAGAGGAGTGATATGCTTAATCATTAAGAGAAATTAGTACTTTTGATTAAATTATTGTTGACAAAAGTAATAAAATATGTTGATAGTAGGAATCGCCGGTGGCACAGGATCAGGTAAGACTACAGTTACCAGGAAAGTAATAGAACTCCTTGGTGATGAAAACGTGATCATGATACCACAGGATGCTTATTACAGGGATAACAGGCATTTGCCTCTTGAAGAAAGGCAAAAGATCAATTTTGACCACCCTGGCTCCATTGAATTCAGCCTGCTGAATAAACATATTGATGACCTTTCCGGTGGGCATACCGTTAAGATGCCACAGTATTCATATATAACATGTACAAGGGATGATATTTTTATCCCGGTTGAACCTTCAAGAGTCATAATAATTGAAGGTATACTTGTGCTGACAGACCAGGAGCTAAGGAGTAAAATGCATATTAAGGCATACGTTGATGCTGACCCAGATGATAGGCTGGCACGTGTTATCAGCAGGGATATTCAGGAGAGAGGTCGTAACATAGAAACGGTTTTGGAGAGATATTATGAAACAGTTAAACCTTCGCATCTTCAGTTTATTGAGCCTACAAAAAGATATGCTGACATTATTATTCCCAGGGGCGGAGAGAATGAGGTTGCAATAGAAATGCTTGTATCAGCAGTTGAGAAATATTTAAATTCATATGATACTACAGGCTGAAGCTAAAGCAGCGTTAGTCTGATTTAATTCTCCATACAATGAAACTTCTTAAAGATATCACTCCTTCAAGAATCTTATTTCTTGATATAGAAACTGTTCCCATGGTTGCATCCTATGATGAACTGAGTCCCGCTTTCCAGGAGTTGTGGGAGAAGAAATCGGCTTTTCTCAGGACAGAGGAACAGGATGCAAGTGATGTTTATGCAAGGGCGGGCATATATGCTGAATTTGGAAAAATAGTCTGTATATCAGTTGGTTTCATTGCAGGCCAGGAAAAAAATATGTCCCTGAGGCTTAAATCATTTTTTGGTCATGATGAGAAGAATCTGCTTGATGATTTTTCAGTGATGCTAAATAATTTCAGCTCTGGTAAGGATGCAATGCTATGTGCACATAACGGGAAGGAATTCGATTATCCTTATATTGCCAGACGGATGATAATCAATGGTTTAAAAATACCTGCAATACTCGATAACGCCGGAAAGAAGCCCTGGGAGATCAACCTGCTTGATACAATGGAACTTTGGAAATTTGGTGATTACAAAAACTATACCTCACTGGAGCTTCTTACACATCTGATGGGGATCAGTACTCCAAAGGATGATATTGACGGCTCAAAGGTTGCTGATATTTACTATGTTGAAAACAATATTGAGAGGATAGTCAGGTATTGTGAGAAAGATGTGATAGCTCTTACTCAGGTTTTCCTTAAATTCAGGAATAACAAGCATATTCCCCCGGAAAGAATTGAATCGGTTACGATCTTCAGTGATTAAACAGGGAAATTATCCCTTACAAGCTTTATTATCAACTCAGGTTTCTCTGCATGAATCCAGTGACTTGATCCCGAGACCTCAATAATTTCAGCGGCAGGAAATACTTTTTGTATTGGATCATAATCCTTTTCATTGATATAATCAGAATCCATTGCCCTTAGGAAGTAAACAGGGAAGCCACTTACAGGCTCGGTTTTTCCCGCTTCAGGTATTTCCAACCCATCAAATATATTTTCAAGGTTATTATACAGGTTCAGTGGATTTAGTTTCCATTCGAAATTTCCTTTTTTATTCCTTTTCAGGTTCTTTAGTAAGAAATTACTGACTTTCACTGACGGTGTTATATCGTTGAAAATTTTGTAGGTTTCTTCCCGGTTTTTCAAAGTTAAAGTATCAGTTTCTATCATTTTTTCGAGAATTTTCCTGTGAAGGCTTTCTGATATTATCTGGTCGGCATCAGTCTTAAAGGGGGTAATATCTATCACAACAAGCCCTGATAATAAATCAGGCCATTGCCTGGCAAAGAACGAAGCTGCTTTACCACCCATGCTGTGCCCAACGAGTATAAAATTACTTATATCAAGCCTTTTGACCAGATCAAACAGGTCTTCACTCATTGAATGATAGGTGTGTATGGGATTATGAGGTGATTTTCCATGGTTCCTCTGGTCAGGTAATATTATTCTGTAATCATCAGACAGCTTGCTGGCAATTGATACCCAGTTATCTGATGAACCGTATAAACCATGGAGTATTACAATGGGGTAGCCTTCACCGTATTCGCGGTAAAATAGTTGCATAACTAATCAATGACTATTATTGTTTTACCAGAAGTCTCTTGTACATACCTATAGTATTCTGAAGACCATAGTACAGGGCGTCAGATATAAGAGCATGCCCTATTGACACTTCTTTTATCCACGGTATATTTTCAGAGAAATATTTCAGGTTATCAAGGTTAAGGTCATGGCCGGCATTTATATCCAGCCCCAGATCCCTTGCAGCTTCAGCAGCCCTGATAAATGGAGCAATTGCTTTTTTCGGATTATCAGGGTATGTTGAAGCATACGGTTCGGTATATAGTTCAACTCTTTCACAACCGGTTTTTACTGCGGCTTCAATCCGGGCGATGCCGGTATCTATGAATATAGAAGTACGTATACCTTTATCCTTAAATATACCGACCACACCTTTGAGAAAATCCGCACAGGTTAATGTATCCCAACCTGCATTTGAGGTCAGGGCTTCTGGCGGGTCAGGAACAAGAGTAACCTGGTCAGGCTTAACTTCACAAACCAGCTCGATAAAACTGTCAGAGGGATATCCCTCTATATTAAACTCTGTGGTTATGTCAGGCCTGATGGTCCTTACATCCCTGTAGCTTATATGCCTTTCATCAGGCCTGGGATGTACTGTTATACCGTCGGCACCATATCGTTCACATTCAATTGCTGCCTTATGTACATCAGGAATATTACCACCCCTGGCATTTCTTATTGTGGCTATTTTATTAATATTTACACTTAATCTCGTCATAATTCGTTCTTCTCATGCAAATTTTCATATAAGATATGAATTAAACAACAATAAGTATTTTTTTTCCTTACTTTTGATGTGAAATATTTATTGAAATTATCATCCACGGCAGTGTTAGCAAAAGAACTTATATCAGAAGTAGTATCTGAACTAAGGACATCTGATACCGGGCAGAAAGCTCTTAACTGGATGGAGGTATTCCGTATTTCGCATTTACCGATAGTAAATAACCTTGATTTCCTTGGATTAATTTCAGACACTGACATATACGACCTGAATGATGCTGAACAGCCCATAGGTAATCATAATCTTTCTTTAATAAAACCCTTTGTCCGGATGGATCAGCATATATTTGATGTAATAAGTCTTGCTGCACGGCTTAAGCTTTCTTTAGTGCCTGTTCTGGATGATCATGATCATTATAAAGGTGCAATTCTTGTTAGTGACCTTATCGAACAACTGGCTGATATGTCTTCACTCAAAGAGCCCGGAGGACTAATCGTTCTTGATATATTGCAGAATGATTATTCATTGACACAGATAGCACAGATAGTAGAAAGCAATGATGCCAAAATTATGAATCTGTATATTTCATCGCCCCCTGATTCAACAAGGATGGAAGTAACGCTTAAGCTCAATACAAATAACCTGATGCCAGTAATAAGGACATTTGAACGTTTTGAATACGAGGTGACAGCCTGGCATGGTGAACAGGATGATATGGATAATTTCTATTCTGACCGCTTCGACTCTTTTATGCGTTACCTGGATATTTAAAATAACATCGTTAATGCTCAAAAAAATAGCAATTTTCGGATCTGACAATGGTAGAACCACATCTGAATGTCTGAATAATATTATGTCGGTTCTTAAACCCCATAAGATAGATATATTATTGCATGAGAATCTTACCAAAGCAATAGATTACGGCACATACGGGATATTCAAGAATATATACAGTGAAAATATCAAACCGGACCTCGTTCTGAGTGTGGGTGGTGATGGTACTTTCCTTGAAACTGTTTTACAGGTAAGGGATTCAGGCATACCTATTGCTGGAGTAAACGCAGGGAGAATGGGATTTTTAGCAAATATACATGATGATATAGACGGGTCACTGGAAAAGATCGTCAGGCGTGAATATAGCCTTATCGACCGTCACCTTATTGAGCTGGCTGAGCCTTTTGGTGTTATGGGGTCATCAAATGTTGCACTAAACGACATAACCATTCAAAAGGCTGATCTTAATATGATCAGGGTAAAGGTATACGTTGATGATCTTTATCTTAATACTTATTGGTCGGATGGGCTTATTATCTCAACAGCTACAGGATCAACGGCATATAATATGAGTACCGGAGGGCCTATTTTGTCTCCAGCTGATAAAAGTATTATAATCTCTCCTCTTTCGCCTCATACCCTCAGTGTCAGGCCGATAGTCCTGCCTGGAACCAGCTGCCTGCGCATGGAGGTGGAAGGGAGAAGCCCTGAATACCTCGTGACCTGCGACTTCAGATCAGTACGGATGCCATTCTTCAGGGAGCTGGTCATAAGACAGACGGGCTATTCTATAAAAACCATTAATGTGGAAGGCCAGGATTTCTTCAGCACCTTAAGAAATAAATTAATGTGGGGAGCTGACAGGCGTACCTGATACTCTTTTGAGGAATTCTTTTAGGATAGTTATTAACGGATTATTATATTTGTATCAGTAATAATTTATATATATTGTTATGAAACGGGTTTTCCTGTTACTTTTATTGTTCATTTTTATCTATCCTGTTGCCAACGGACAATTATGGAAACTTAGGCGCTATGAAATTTATGGTGGAATAGGCACGGCGCAGGTCTTTGGTGATATTGGAGGTTTTAGTATCGGGGAAAATGCTCTTGGACTTAAAGATCTCATGATTAAGCAGACACGCTTTAATGTCAAGGCTGGTTTGCGTTACAGGGTCAAGGAAAAATTTGCTTTATCATTCGACCTGGACTATGGATTGATGCATGCATCAGATGTTAAGGGTAGTAACGAAAGCAGGGGATATGAATCATCAATATCATTATTTGAACCACTGTTAAAAGGTGAATATTATTTTCTTAAAAATAATGCTGAAAACAGCTACCGCTTTATTAAGGGAGATAGGATTTTCAACTCAGTGATAGCCCGCCTCGACGGATACGTTTATACAGGACTGGGAGCTGCTGTCTTTAACGCAAAACCAAACGAAGCCCTTGAAGAGCGTGATATCACAAACTCCGGCGTGGCTCTTGTAATTCCCATTGGTTTAGGATTCAATTACCTGTTCAGGCCTAACTCAATGATTGGTTTGGATTTTGGGCTTAGATATACTACTTCTGATTATATTGATGGATATACCTCGCAATTTTCAAGCCGTAATGACGTTTATTACTTTATGACTTTCGTTTATACTCATAAACTGAAAACATCGGAAAAAGGATTACCGTCTTTTAGGAAGTAACATAAGTGATAAATACGGAATAAAGTAATTAATGAAGAGGTATTTTTGGCTTGTTTTTCTATCTGTGTTTGTTATGCCCCTGAACGCCCAGAAAAATTCTGATTATGGCGCATTCGGAGGGATTTCATATTATATGGGGGATATTAACCCCGAAGTATTTTTTTATGGGTCATCCCCGGCGTTGGGTATAATCTACAGGTATAATTTCCACCCCAGGCATGCCTTGAGAACAAATATTTATTACGGGAGAATCAGGGCAAATGACCTGGATTTCAATAATGATTTCCAGCAGGCAAGAGCTGCATCATTCGAATCTTCAATACTGGAATGGGCCGTTCAGTTTGAATTCAATTTTTTACCCTATACAACAACTGGTAAATGGTGGGATTATTCACCTTATTTTGCCATCGGAGCTGGTGCCTGCCTGCTGAGCAGGGATAGAATGATCATTACACCTGTTATACCAGTTTCGGTAGGATTTAAGGTAAATATCTATAAAAATTTGGGATTAGAGCTGGAATATGGCGCACGTAAAACATTTTATGATAACTTTGACGGCTTAATAAATAATATTGACCCTGAACATCATACCTGGACTCATAATAATGACTGGTATATGTTTACGGGAGTTACATTTACATGGAAGATGTTTCATAACATGCTCAGTTGCCCGGCTTATGATGATTATTGGAATGATAGAAAAAGAAAAAGAAATTAATGTCTCTTAAGAATCAAATAGATCTGAAAAGCCTTCCTGGGCACGTTGCCATAATTATGGATGGTAATGGAAGATGGGCGTTGCAGAAAGGCAAAGACAGGAATTTTGGGCATAAAAAAGGCGTTGATGCAGTAAGGGAGATTATTGAATCATCAGCTGAGCTGGGAATAAAATACCTGACATTGTATGCTTTTTCTACAGAGAACTGGAACAGGCCATGGGAAGAAGTGGAAGCGTTGATGGAGCTTATGGTCAATTCATTAAATAATGAAACGAAGAAGCTTATTGATAATAATATCATCCTTAAGGTTATTGGTGATATCGACAGACTCTCCAGCGGAGTAAGAGAAAGCCTGGATTTTACCCTTGACCAAACATCAAAATGCGATGGGATGACACTGGTTGTTGCCCTCAGTTACAGCTCCAGGTGGGAAATGATTAAAGCTGTAAGGGATATAGCATATAAAATTAAAGAAGGGAAAATAGACCCTGCCAATATCAATGATAAAATTTTCGAAAATTATCTTACTACGAGGAATATACCCGATCCTGAATTACTTATAAGAACAAGCGGGGAGGTGCGTATAAGCAATTTTCTCCTATGGCAGATAGCGTACAGTGAATTATACTTCACCGAAACACTTTGGCCTGATTTTGGTACAGAAGATTTATATAAGGCCTTGATTGAATATCAGAAAAGAGAAAGAAGATTTGGAAAAACTAGTGAACAGGTACATGAAAACGGAAACTGATATGTTAAGAAGATCCTTAATATCATTTGCAGTTAGTATATTTTTTATCATTCCAACAGATATTTGGGCTCAGGAAAGTACCAGGATTATGGACTACATGGACCCTGGTGAGTATGTTGTGGGTGATATAACAGTATCTGGTGTCAGGTATCTGGATATCAATGCTATCGTTGGCCTGTCAGGAATAAGGAAATACTCCCGGATACTTGTACCCGGTGAAGTGATAACCAGCGCCATACAAAAACTATGGGACCAGGGCCTGTTCTCAGATGTGAGAATAACTGCTACGAATATACGGTCAGATACAATATTCCTGGATATATACCTGGGGGAAAGATCACGTATTTCATCCGTTGAATATTTTGGCCTTAAGCAGAACGAAGTGCAGGATATAACTGAAAAGGTAAGCCTCATGAGCGGAAGCCAGGTAACCGACCATGTGCTTTCAAGTACAATATCAATAATTAAGGATCACTTTATTGAAAAAGGTTTCCTTAATACTGAAGTGAGAATTATACAGAAAGATGACCCTGTTAACCCGAACAGTATTAAACTTAATGTTCATGTCGATAAAAATGAAAGGGTTAAGATAGGCGATATAGTCTTTGAGGGTAATGAAGCATTCCCCGATAAAAGGCTCAGGAGGGTGATGAAAAATACAAAAAAGAAAAACCTGAATATTTTCAAAGCTTCAAAGTATGTTGAAGATCAGTACGAAGAAGACAAAGAAAGCCTTCTTACTTTTTATAACGAGAACGGATACCGTGATTTCAGGATACTGAATGATACAGTTATGGATATCAGCCAGGAAAGAGTGGTGATGGCTATAATGGTGGAAGAGGGGAAGCAATACCGTTTTGGTGATATCGATTGGGTGGGTAACAGTATATATCCCAAAGGACTTCTTACACAGGTGCTTAACATTAACAAAGGCGATGTATACAACCAGACACTGCTTAACGAAAGACTGAACTATGATGAAGATGCTGTATCATCACTTTACCTGAATACCGGGTATCTTTTTTCAAGCCTTATACCTGTTGAGACTGATATCGAGAATGATTCCATTGACCTTGAGATAAGGATACATGAGGGCGAACAGGCAAGCCTTAACAGGGTTATCATAAAGGGAAACACACGCACCAATGAACATGTTGTAAGACGTGAGCTCTTTACTCTGCCAGGAGACCTTTTCAGTAAAGATGCTATTATACGATCAGCTCGCCAGGTGGCCGTGCTGGGTCATTTCGACCCTGAAAAGATTAATCCGCAGCCTATTATGAACCCGGCTGAAGGGACTGTTGATCTGGAATACCCGCTAGAAGAAACAGCCAATGACCAGTTTGAAATTTCCGGTGGATGGGGTGCAGGGATGCTGGTCGGAACAGTGGGCGTGAGATTCAATAATTTTGCAATGAAGAATTTCTTCAAGCCTTCCGAATGGAGGCCATATCCAAGTGGCGACGGGCAGTCGCTGAGTGTAAGGGCCCAGTCAAACGGAAGAATCTACCAGTCATATAATATTTCATTTATGGAACCATGGCTGGGTGGCAAGAAACCAAATTCATTCACAGTATCTGCTTATAGGTCAGTAATGACCAATGGAGATAAAAAAGGAGTGGAAAGCAGGCAATCAATGATCATCGACGGTGTGTCAACAGGACTTGGTAAACGGCTTTCATGGCCCGATGATTACTTCAGTCTCTATGCGGAACTGGGCTACCAGAAATATAGTCTTACTAATTATGATTATTATAATTTCCTGTTCAGGAACGGAGAAGCCAATATGTTATCACTCACGACAAGGCTTACAAGGTTCTCCACAGCTCCCAGCCTGATATACCCGCGCCGCGGTTCTTCCTTCAGCCTGTCATTACAGCTTACTCCACCTTATTCACTGATTAACGGGAAAGATTATTCGGAAGCCACGGACCAGGAAAAATACAGGTGGATAGAATTTCATAAATGGGTATTCAAAGGAGATTATTATTACGAGCTATTTGATAAATTTGTTATGAATACCCGGGTATCATTTGGTTATCTTGGAAGTTATAACAAAGATATCGGCCCCTCACCTTTTGAGAATTTCTACCTTGGTGGTGATGGCATGACAGGTTATAGTTTCTATGGTCGTGATGTAATTGCACTGAGAGGATACGAAAACGGAAGCCTTACTCCAACATTGATTAAAGATAATAAAAGGGTATACGCGGGTAACGTATATTCAAAACTTACATTTGAATTCAGATACCCTCTTTCCCTTAATCCCCAGGCAACAATTTACCTGCTTACATTTCTAGAAGCAGGGAAGGCCTGGTACGAACTTAAAGAATTTAACCCTTTCAAGATGCATCGGTCTGCCGGCTTTGGCTTGAGGGCAAACCTGCCAATGTTTGGGCTGCTGGGCATTGACTGGGCTTATGGTTTTGACGCTGTACCCGGACAGGATGTAGCTGGTTCACAGTTCCATTTTGTAATGGGGCAACAATTTTAGAAATTAAAAATTATTACTCATGAAGAAAATAACATTACTTTTTACAGCTTTGATATTTCTGGCAGGCACAGCCGTGGCACAGAAATATGCATTTGTCGACACAGAATATATACTGAATAATATCCCATCTTATGCCGCCGCACAGGAAAAGCTGGATGAACTGTCAAAAGGGTGGGAGCAGGAAATTACCGATGCTTATACCAAGGTGGAAGAAATGTATAAAAGCTACCAGAATGAGGTCGTTCTTCTTTCACGTGAAGCGAAAATTAAAAGAGAAGAGGAGATCATTAATAAAGAACAGGAAGCAAAGGAGCTCCAGAACAAATATTTTGGTGTTGAAGGCGAACTGTATACAAAGCGACAGGAACTTATTCAGCCTATCCAGGATGAAATATATAATGCCGTCAAAGACATAGCAGCCAGTGGTAACTATGCAGTCATTTTTGATACATCGGCAGGCATGAATATGTTGTATACTGATCCAAGATATGATCTTAGTGATGAAGTACTTGAAAAATTAGGTTATAAGAATTAATTAACTACTTTTGCAGGATTAAATAAAATTAAAAAGAGAACAATGAAAAGACTAATTGGATTACTGGCATTGGCGATGATTTTTTTGATAAGCCAGAATGCAAATGCGCAGGAATTTAAGTTCGGGCATGTTGATTCCGATCAACTTTTTCAGATGATGCCAGAGAGGGATACGATAATAACTCAAATGCAGGAGCTGCAGACTGAACTGCAGAATACTCTTGAAATAATGCAGGTTGAATACAATAATAAGCTTAATGATTATACTAATGAAGCAGAGAAACTCTCCGATCTTGTCCGACAGACTAAAGAAGAAGAGTTGGTGGGACTTCAGCAGAGAATACAAAATTTTTCGCAGAATGCCGACCTGCAGCTTCAGAATAAGCAGGGTGAACTGATGCAGCCTCTTATTCAGAAAATGGAGAAGGCTATTAAAGATGTGGCCAGGGAAAATAGTTTTACATATATTTTTGATATCTCTCGAGGATCTATAATATATTTTGATGAAACAAAAAGTGAGGATATCCTGGAAAAGGTTAAGACCAAGCTTGGTATAGAGTAAATATTATAAATAATACAGATGACCATCCATGACGGATGGTCATTTTTTTCATTATGAGAAGCCTGAATAATAAACCTGTAGGTGTATTCGACTCAGGGGTGGGAGGACTGACAGTTGCTCATGCAATCAAACAGATCCTGCCAGAGGAAACCCTTGTCTATTTTGGCGATACTGCTCATTTACCTTATGGCGACAAGTCCGAAGGAGCAATAATAAATTATAGCCGCAAAATAACGGAGTTCCTTATCAACCATGGTGCAAAAGTTATACTTATAGCCTGTAACTCGGCTTCCGCTTCTGCTTATTCGGTGCTTAAAAGCGAATACAATGAAAAAGTATTGCTGCTGGATGTGATAAGCCCTGTCATCGATTATATTGCAGAAAGAAATTATTCCAGGGTTGGAGTTATAGGAACAAAAAGAACAATAAGCAGTGGATCATATGAATCAGGGTTCAGGGAAAAGTCCCCCGGCACCGAGGTTGTATCGCTTGCCACACCCCTGCTTGTTCCTATGATAGAAGAAGGTTTTATTTTTGACGATATATCAAATGCAATAATCCGGAGCTATCTCTCTGATGCAAAACTTGAAGGGATACAGTCACTGGTCCTGGGTTGTACCCACTACCCACTGATAAGGAACCAGATAAACAAATTCTATAATTTCGACATTGAGGTTGTCGATTCAGCCCGGGTTGTTGCAATGGATCTGCGTGAGAAACTTGAAGCGAATAATCTTCTTAACAGCGGGAAAAGAACAGAAGCGGATAAATTCTTTGTGTCAGATTATACGACTTATTTTGAAAAAATAGCGAGGATGTTTTTCGAAGGCGGCGATGTTAATTTGACCGTGGCCGATATCTGGAATTAAGGCATTTAAAAACATGACTAAAATCATGTTTAAAAAAATGCTTAATTGTTGAATTTTCACAAATGAATTTACTTAATTTTGTACCAATAGCAATTGCAATTTTTTTAGACTATCGAAACTAATAAGAAAGGCATAATTAGTACTCCCTGATGCATATGAAAATCAAAGGTCTTCGTATGCATTTATTTTTAGACCATATCGAATTGTTCTAGTATAGTGAATTATTAAAATATAACTATGAGTAAGAGTGAGCATGTCATCGAACGAGATGAAGTTGTTATACGTTTCTCAGGAGATTCAGGTGACGGAATGCAGCTCACCGGGACTTTATTCTCCAATACATCTGCTCTTTTTGGCAACGACCTTTCAACATTCCCGGATTATCCTGCAGAGATAAGGGCTCCCCAGGGTACGGTTGGAGGAGTATCAGGTTTTCAGGTGCATGTAGGGCGTTCTGAAGTAAATACACCCGGTGATTATGCGGATGTACTGGTAGCAATGAACCCGGCAGCAGTAAAAGCAAATGCTAAATTCATTAGCGAAGGAGGTACAATTATTATTGATGAAGATAATTTTACCGAAAAAAATATTCAAAAAGCAGGTTACCTGAAAGATCCTGTAAAAGAAGATAATCTTGATCGCTTCAATATTATTTCAGCCCCGATTAGTACTCTTGTTAAGGAGATTCTTAAAGATAAAGGTCTTGATCCCAAAACGGTTATTCGTACAAAAAACATGTTCGCCCTTGGCATGGTCTACTGGTTGTTTGGTCGCGACCTTGAATATACTGAGGATTATTTTAAGACCAAGTTCTCCAAGCGCCCACAGATTATTGAAGCTAACTCATTGGTCTTAAGGTCCGGATATCATTATGCTGAAACAATTGAGGCGATGACACCTGTATATAGGGTTAGCCCTGCAAAGATCGAAAAGGGCCTTTACAGGACTATTGACGGGAATACAGCCACATCCTGGGGCTTACTGGCAGCAGCTGAGAAAGCAGGTCTTGAATTGTTCATAGGATCATATCCCATAACTCCTGCAACAGGTATACTGGAAGCCCTGGCCGCAAGGAAAGATCTTGGAGTGAAAAGTTTCCAGGCTGAAGATGAGATTGCAGGTATTTGCACCGCTATTGGTGCAAGCTTTGCCGGTAAACTGGCTGTTACTTCCACTTCAGGTCCGGGTCTTGCACTTAAGTCAGAAGCAATAGGGCTGGCTGTTATGACTGAACTTCCACTGGTAATAGTCAACGTCCAGCGTGGAGGGCCATCAACTGGATTACCGACAAAGACGGAACAGGCCGACCTTATGCAGGCACTCTATGGTCGCAACGGGGAATGCCCACTGGTGGTACTCGCTGCAAGCACACCTTCCAACTGCTTTCAATATGCTTTTGAGGCTGCAGCTATAGCCCTTGAACATATGGTACCTGTTATACTGCTCACAGACGGATTCCTGGCCAATGGATCTGAACCATGGAAAATACCCTCTATGGATTCACTACCTGAAATTAAGCCCCCGCTGGTAAAAGACGGTGACGATGAGTTCATTCCATATGAAAGGGATAAGAAAAAATTAAGCAGAAAATGGGCTGTGCCCGGAACAAAAGCCAGGGAACACAGAATAGGAGGACTGGAAAAGACTGTCAGGGGAACAGTCTCTTATATACCTGAAAACCATGAACATATGGTAAAAATGAGAGCTGAGAAAGTTGCCCGGGTAGTAAGCAGGATCCCTAATATAAGAACATATGGTGATGATGAGGGTGAAATGTTACTGATAGGTTGGGGAGGTACCTACGGACACCTGCTTACCGCGGTAAGAGAAATGAGAAATGAAGGTAAAAATGTAAGCCTCGCTCATTTTAACTACATAAACCCGCTGCCAGCCAATACAGCTGAAGTATTTAAAAGTTTTAACAAGCTGGTTGTGGCTGAACTGAATGCAGGGCAATTTGTAAGGTACCTGAGAATGGAATATGAAGATTTCAAATTTAAGCAAATAAATAAAATACAGGGATTGCCTTTTACCTGCGAAGAGATCAAAGAACAGTGTATTAAGCTACTGGAGGAATAAATCATGATTGAAGAAATAGTCGAACTTAGCCCAAGTGATTTTAAAAGCGACCAGGAAGTCAGGTGGTGCCCGGGTTGTGGTGATCATGCCGTACTTGCTGCAGTTACCAGGGCTCTTGCCGAACTAAAGATACCAAAAGAAAAATTTGCCTTTATTTCAGGTATTGGTTGCTCCTCACGATTCCCTTATTACCTCAATACCTTCGGGTTTCATAGTATTCATGGCCGTGCATCAGCAATAGCAACAGGAGTAAAAGTGGCAAACCCCGACCTGAGCGTTTGGCAGATAACCGGTGACGGAGATGCATTGGCTATAGGGGGTAATCACTTTATTCATGTTGTAAGGCGTAATGTTGACATCAACATTATCCTCTTTAATAACCAGATCTACGGGCTTACCAAAGGACAGTATTCTCCCACTTCGATGAAAGGAGCTCTTACAAAAACATCTCCATTTGGTACCGTGGAAGAACCTTTCTCACCTGGTGAACTGGTTATTGGTGCCAAGGGTAAATTTTTTGCCCGAACCATCGACTCTAATGTAAAACTCTCAACAGAGGTGTATAAACAGGCTGCCATGCATGAAGGAACATCCGTTGTTGAAACACTTCAAAATTGCGTGATATTTAATGATGGCGTACATAAACTACTGAGTGACCGTGAAACAAGGGATGACTTTACAATTATTCTGAGGCAGGGTGAACCGATGATTTTCGGGAAGAATATGGATAAAGGACTTATTCTCAATGGATTAAAACTAAAGGTGGTTAAGCTGGGTAAGGGGATAGATGAAAAGGATATCCTTGTACACGATGCTGAAGAAAATAATCCAGGGATGCATACCATGCTTGCAAATATGAGGAATCCGGGATTCCCGGTAGCCCTTGGGGTTATACGCGCAGTTGAAGCTCCTACATACGATATGGCTGTCAAAGGACAGATAGGTAAGATGATGAAAAGCAGGAAAATTAAAAATGTAGACGAACTGCTGAAATCGGGCTCAACATGGGAATCAAAATAGTCTGTTGGTAACAACATAATAGAAAGGTGTTCTTGCAGGACACCTTTTTTTTTATTTGATAAAGAGGTATCTTTAAGTAGTTTAAACTATAACATGAGCATGGATACAGGTCAGGATAATGGCTATAAACAATTACTGCAGCAGCAGAAAGAAAGACTTAAGGAACTTGCATGTATAAACCGTACTACTGCTATCCTTAAGGAAGGAAAGTCAATTGATGAAACATTGCAGAAGATTGTTCATTGTTTGCCACCGGCCTGGCAATACCCTGAGTATACTGTAGCAAGGATAAGCTATGGTAACAAGATATTCATGACCACGAATTTCGAAGAAACAAAATGGATTCTCAGACAGGAGTTTAATACGATAAACAGCATAAAGGGATCAATAGAAATATTCTATACAAAGGAATTTGAAGCACTTGATTTTGGACCCTTCCTTGATGAGGAGAAAGATCTTATTGAGAACCTGGCCAGTCTCCTGACAGGCTTTATCAACAGTAGTCTGGCAAAGGAAATGATGAATATACCCGAACCGGTGAAAATGCAGGAGAAGATTAAGCCAGGGACATCATCTCGTCAGCTCCTGCAGCGATTTCTTGAACGTTACAATGCTGAGAGGGATATTTTTCATGACCTTATGCCCTTCAAGGTGAAGGAAATATTACTGGTGGCTAACCTGTATGATGCATATTCAATAGAAGGTGAGGGCAGGTTCTCTGAATATATTTTTGGTGAGTATCACCAGCTTAACCTTACTTCAATGCCCAGGGTTACAGGTGTCTCCGGACTGGAAGAAGCTATGGAGAGATTGAGATCCAAACATTTCGACCTGATTATAGTAATGATCGGAGTGGAAAGGGAAGGTCCAATGAAATTATGCCTCAGGATAAAACAGAAATATTCGTATATACCTACCTTCCTGCTGCTGAGTAGTCCCGGTGATGTGGTTTATGTAAAAAAGAAAAAAGCCAAGGGATTCCCTTTTGATGACTATTTTGTTTGGACTGGTGAAACAAGGGTTTTCTTTGCCATGGTCAAACTTCTTGAGGACAGGGTTAATGTTGAAAATGATACCAGGAAAGGATTGACTCGCGTTATCCTGCTTGTGGAAGATTCAGCCGAGTATTATTCCAGCTACCTGCCCACATTGTACACACTGGTGATGGAACAAACAAAACACCTGATTGAAGATGTAAGCACGGATGAACTATATAAGGTATTGAAAATGAGGGCTAGGCCCAAAATTCTGCTTGCCACAACCCACGAAGAGGCGATGTCGATATTCGACAGGTATAAGAATAATATGCTTTGTGTTATCTCTGATATGAGATTCCCCAAGGAGAATGAGCTATACGACAAAGCCGGGTATGAATTTATACAGTATGTAAAGAGTGAATTGCCCAATCTTCCTACCGTACTGCAATCATCGGACCCTGAAAATTCAAAATTTGCACATTCACTCAAATCTAATTTCATAAATAAAAATTCACAGAGCCTTCTACAGGATTTAAAATCATTCATTAACTATTATCTGGGATTTGGTCATTTTGTTTATCGTGACAATATGGGAAGACAGATTGCCGTGGCAAAATCGATGAATGAGTTTGAGCAATATCTTAAAACCATACCTGAAGATTCTCTGGTTTACCATGCTATGAAAAATCACTTTTCACTATGGCTTATGGCCAGGGGAGAGGTTAAAATTGCCAAAATCATAAACCCGATGAAAATAAGTGATTTCTCTGACCTGGGTGAACTGAGAAATTTTCTTCTTGACCTTATCTCAAAGCGCAGGCGCGAGCTGGATAAGGGTAAAGTGGTAAACTATGTGGAGTCAGCTGCAATAGATGAAACAAATGTGGTGAGCCTGGCCAGCGGGTCGCTGGGAGGTAAGGGAAGAGGGCTGGCTTTCATAAATACACTGATATATGGGTTTGAGTTGGGTAAACTGACTCCTGGAATTAATATTAAAAGCCCGGTTACAATAATAATTGGTACAGATGAGTTTGACCTGTTTATTGAAACAAATAAATTGCGTCAGATCATAAAGGAAGAGCAAGACTATGAGGAACTTAAGAGAAAATTCCTGAACAGTAACCTTTCTTACAACCTGGAGAAGAAGCTTCGATCCTTCATGAAGCTAATGGAGAAGCCCATAGCCATTCGTTCATCAAGCCTTTTTGAGGATTCAATGAGCCAGCCGTTCTCAGGGATATTTGGCACATACCTTCTGCCTAATAATAATCCTGATTTTGATGTCAGGCTCAGGCTTGTCATGGATGCGATAAAACTGGTTTATGCTTCCATCTATTCCAAAAGCGCACGTACATATTTTGAAGCCATTAACTATATGATTGAACAGGAGAAAATGGCTATAGTACTCCAGGAAGTTGTGGGAAACAGGTTCGAAGATGCTTTCTATCCACATATAAGCGGTACGGCACAGTCATATAATTTTTACCCGGTTGCTCATATGAAACCGGATGAGGGATTTGCAATGGCTGCCATAGGCCTGGGCCAGTATGTTGTTGAAGGGGAAAAAGCATACCGCTTCTCACCGGCATACCCGTCTCTTGATATAATGTCACAGAAAGATATCTCAAAAAACACCCAGGTTTATTTCTACGCCGTAGATATGAAAAAGGAAAAAATAAACCTGCTCGAAGGCGAGAATGCCGGCCTGGTAAGGCTGGATATTGCTGATTCCGAAAGGCATGGCACACTTAAACACTGTGCTTCCGCATATAATCCGGATAATGATACCATTGAACCCGGGATAGATTCCCCGGGTCCTCGAGTGGTGAACTTTGCCAATATTTTGAGGTATGAATACATCCCGCTGGCCGAAACAATATCAACAGTACTGGATGTGGTAAAGGAAGCATTCGGTACTCCGGTAGAAATTGAATATGCAGTTGATCTTAAGCTTGATAAAAACGGAAGGGCAGGATTTTACCTGCTGCAGGTTAAACCCCTTGTCGGAAGTGGTGCAGGATATAATATCAACCTGGAAAAAATAAACAGGGATAATTGTCTTCTTATCTCAAGAAGAAGTATGGGTAACGGTAAATTGACTGATATTACTGATGTTGTATTCATCGATCCTGAGAAATTTGATAACACCCGTACCGAGGCCATGGCAGCGGAAATAGATGCTATAAATGATAAAATGCTGGCCAATGGGAAGAAATATATTTTGATAGGACCCGGAAGATGGGGTACCCGCGACCGATTTATTGGTGTTCCTGTTGTCTGGCCACAGATATCACAAGCCCAGGTAATTGTTGAAGTAAGCCTGCCCGATTTCCCTCTTGATGCATCCCTGGGCTCCCACTTCTTCCATAATGTTACATCAATGAATGTTGGGTACTTCTCTATTGATCAGGCATCATCTGATGAGTTTGTTGAATGGGACAGACTCAAGAAAGAAGAAGTGGTGAGCGAAGGTCAGTTTTTCAGGCATGTTCGATTCAAGTCCCCCCTGATAATAAGGATGGACGGTAAGAAAAGGATCTCAATTGTTGAATGTACTGAATGTAGTTAATATGGCAATTATTGAAGGAATAATGGAATTGCAGAAGTATGACTTTAGTGATACTTCATTTAATCTTCTAATGCAGAGGCGCATACATAAGGTGCTGATAATATGCAGTAATTATGATAATTACATGCTTGAAGAAGATGGCCGTATAGATGAACAGATCTTCAATGAATATGTATCACTAAACCTGCGATATCCGCCTTCTTTTGTACAGACCGACAGCGAAGAGGAAGCTATGAGAATACTGAACGAGGAAAAGATAGACCTTGTAATATCCATGCTCAACTTCAGGGAGAAAGACGTATTTGCCATAGCAAGAAAGATAAAAGCCAGGTGTCCTGCTACACCCATTGTTGCCCTTACATACTTTTCACGTGAAGTATCGCTGCGATTACAGAGAGAAGATCTCAGTGCAGTGGATTATGTGTTCTGCTGGCTTGGAGATGCCAGCCTGCTGCTTGCTATTATAAAACTGCTCGAAGACAGGATGAACGCAGAGTATGATATTGATGTTGTTGGTGTGCAGGCCATCATTCTTGTAGAAGATTCAATACGTTATATATCAACCTACCTGCCAAACCTTTACAGAATAGTCCTTGCACAATCGAGGGATTTTCAGCAGGAAGCCCTGAATCCACACCAGAAAATGCTGAAAATGAGAGGCCGGCCAAAAATATTACTGGCAACCAATTATGAGGATGCCATATCATTATATAAGAAGTATAAATATAATGTGCTGGGGGTAATATCAGATATATCATACAGGAAAGAGGGTGTTCATAAGACTGATGCAGGGATTGACCTGTGTGAAATTATTAAGAGCGATGATCCCAATATGCCTTTCCTCCTCCAGTCATCTGATGTTGAATCCAAAAAAATAGCAGATGAGATGGAGGTGGGATTCCTGAATAAGTATTCAAAGAACTTGTCGATTGAGCTGAGGAACTTTATTATTCAGAACCTGGCCTTTGGACCTTTCGTATTCAAGGATCCTGATACTATGGAAACTATTGGTATCGCCACCGACCTGCAAAGTTTCCAGCAAAAACTTCTGACACTGCCTGATAAATCTCTGTTCTACCATGCTGAACGTAACCATTTTTCCAAGTGGCTGAATGCGCGAGCTCTTTTCCCGGTTGCAGAGCTTTTCAAGTTTATCAGCCTTGAAGATTTTGACTCGATGGAGGATATGAGGAGGTTTATATATGTGGCTATTTCAAGCTTCAGGCTGGGAAAGGGCAGGGGTGTGATTGCTAAATTCGACCGTAACAGCTTTGACGAGTACCAGATATTCAGCAGGATCGGCGAAGGATCCATAGGAGGTAAAGCACGTGGTCTTGCTTTTATTAATAGCCTGATAAAAAAACATAAATTATTTAATAAATACCAGGGAACACTTATTACCATACCGAGGACAATTGTACTCAGCACAGACGTATTCGATGAATTTATGGAGAGGAATAACCTGTATTCTGTTGGAATAAGTGATTTGCCCGATGAAGAAATACTGAAAAACTTTATAGCAGCTGAACTGCCAGGATGGGTATACCAGGATCTGTATGCTTTCCTGACGGTTTCTCGTTCACAACCCCTGGCCGTAAGATCTTCCAGTAAACTGGAAGATAGCCACTACCAACCGTTCGCAGGTATTTATTCAACCTACATGATACCTCGCGTGGCAGATAATCCTGTAATGGTCAAAATGCTATCAGATGCCATAAAAGAAGTGTATGCCTCGGTCTACTACAGGAGCAGTAAAGCCTATATGACTGCAACATCAAATGTTATTGATGAAGAAAAAATGGGAATTATCATCCAGGAGATATGCGGGAGTAAGCATGGGAGCATTTATTACCCGACAGTGTCGGGAGTGGCGAGGTCAATAAACTTCTACCCGATAGGCTCAGAGAAGGCTGAAGATGGTATAGCTAATATCGCAATGGGCCTGGGAAAACTGATAGTAGATGGAGGAGTATCACTCCGGTTCTCACCTAAATACCCTGCTAAGATATTACAGCTGAACTCCCCTGCATCAGCTTTGAAAGAAACACAGAAAATATATTATGCGCTTGATCTTGACACCGATAGCTTCATACCTTCTGTTGATGACGGGGTCAATATTAAAAAGCTGAAAATAAATGACGAGGTAAGTGATAGTACATTAAAAAAAGTTGCTTCAACTTACGATATTAATAATAATATAGTAAGGCCGGGGATATCTTATGTGGGTAAACGTATAATTACATTTGATAATATACTTAAGCACAGCTCTTTCCCACTTGCCGAAGCTCTTGATTATCTGTTACAGCTTGGCCAGAAGGAGATGGGTAACCCGGTTGAGATTGAATTTGCAGCCAATCTGGAAACAGATTCGAGTCTGCCAAATATATTTAACTTCCTGCAAATAAGACCAATAGTTGAAAGCGATCAGTCCAGGATAGTAAACCTGGCGTACGTAAAAAAGGATGATACAATAATTATGTCCGACTCTGCACTGGGTAACGGGATGATAAGGGGCATCCACGACCTGGTATATGTTAAGCCTGAATCATTCAAAGCAGCTAATAATGAGAAAATGGTTGACCTGCTGGATAGTATAAACAGTAAATTTATTAAAGATGTCAAAAATTATGTCCTCATAGGACCAGGGCGCTGGGGATCAACCGATCCATGGCTTGGCATACCTATCAAGTGGCCTCATATATCCCAGGCCAGGGTAATTGTTGAATCAGGTCTGCAAGACTACAGGATAGATCCCAGCCAGGGTACACATTTCTTCCAGAACATTACAGCCTTCAGGGTTGGTTACTTTACCATTAATCCGTTCATAAATGACGGTTATTATGATGTTGATTTCCTTAACAATGCGCCTCATGTTTATCAGGATGAGTACATCAGGCATGTATGTTTTGACAAACCCCTGGTTATTATGATAGATGGAAGGATACATAAAGGTGTTATCATGAAGCCAGGGAAGGAGGCCAGTGACAATAATCAACCGCTTATAACGGATAGTTAAATAAGGCTGCTCGCAGATTCTACACTCACATTATTATCAGCCTTCTTAATCAAGCCCTGTAATACATTACCCGGCCCAACCTCGGTAAAGTGCCTGGCTCCATCGCGTACCATATTGAGTATAGTCTGTGTCCATTTAACCGGGGAAGTAAGTTGTGATACAAGGTTAAGCTTTATTTCTTCTGGATTTATCACTGCTTCCCCTGAAACATTCTGATAAACAGGGCATACAGGTATTGAAAAGTGTGTCTCATTAATTGCCTGTTCCAGCTCACGCCTGGCGGGTTCCATGAAAGGAGAATGGAAAGCTCCTCCGACGGCCAGCTTTATAGCCATCCGTGCCCCTTGCTGTTTAAGAATTTCTATAGCCCGGTCAACTCCTTCAACCGATCCGGATATTACAAGCTGACCTGGTGTATTATAATTGGCCGGTACTACAATGTCATCTATTGAATCGCAAACCTCTTCCACGATTTTATCTTCCAGGCCAATTATTGCAGCCATGTTCGAAGGTTTCACCTCACAGGCTCTCTGCATTGCATCTGCCCTTTGGGCTACCAGCTTCAGGGCGTCCTCAAACTTCAGTGCCCGGTTGGCTACCAGTGCGGAGAATTCACCAAGGGAATGACCGGCAACCATATCAGGTGCAAACCTGTTGCCCAATGCTTCTACCAGGATGGTGGAATGAAGAAAAATGGCGGGCTGGGTCACACTGGTCTGTTTCAGATCACTGTCTGTGCCGTTAAACATTATATCAGTAATGTTAAAACCCAGGATCTCGTTTCCCTTATTAAACATTTCCCTGCACTTATTATCTGTTTCATACAGGTCCTTTCCCATACCGCTGAACTGCGCTCCCTGTCCGGGGAAAACAAATGCCTTCATACTAATGCAAATTATTTCCTATTAAATGAATAAATTCTTCGCGGGTCTGGAGGTGATCCAGAAAGCAGCCGGTAAAGGCTGATGTAGTAGTGACGGAGTGCTGCTTTTGTACACCTCTTATCTGCATACACATATGCTGCGCTTCAATTACCACTGCCACTCCAAGTGGATTAAGTGTTTCCTGTATGCAGTCTCTTATTTGTGTGGTAAGCCTTTCCTGTACCTGTAGTCGCCTGGCATAAGCCTCGGTGACTCTTGCCAGTTTGCTAAGGCCGGTAATATATTTATTGGGTATGTAGGCAACATGAGCCTTACCAAAGAAAGGAAGCATATGATGTTCACACATTGAAAAGACCTCGATGTCCTTTACTATGACCATCTGCCTGTAATCCTCCCGGAACATGGCACTCTTTAAAATCTCATGTGGATCATGATTATAACCCTGGGTTAGAAACTGTATGGCTTTTGCCACTCGCACCGGAGTATCCTTTAAGCCTTCCCTGCATGCATCTTCACCAATGAGTTTCAGGATCTCATAGTACAAATCGGCCATCTTATCAGTCTTTTCATCACTCCAAGATTCTATTTTACTGTAACCAGCTCCGTTTTTCAGGCCTGAACCATTGTTTATTATCTCCATAACTAAGTATTTATCCGTAATATTCTATATAATTATTTTCTGTTTCAGTTATCTTAACACAATGTAACTCAACCCCTTCTTTGCGTATCTGCGATTCAAGAACTTCCCAGATGGCTATAGCAATATTCTCTGTAGAGGCCAGCTTATCTTTCATAAAATCAACCTGGGTATTTATATTCTTGTGGTCAAGTGGTTCAATAACATATTCATGGATTATCTTCTTCAGTCTTTTTAGATTCATTGCATATCCCAGCTCCCTGTTAATTTCACCCTTAACAGTTACGAATAATTCATAATTATGACCATGCCATTCTGGGTTTGAGCACTGTCCGTACACCTCGGCATTCTTTTCATCACTGAAATCTGGCCTGAACATCCTGTGAGCCGCACTGAATCTTTCCCGTCTGGTGAGATATATCATATGGCTTAACATTTTTGTTTGCTTCAAATTTGAGCCTTTTTATCGGGAAAAACAATATCTTTATTCATTACTTATAATTCTGCACGGAGGATGACCAATAATGTTTTAATAACTGCAGCTACCGTCAGGGAAATGGAATGCTTTGAAAAATTGCAGGTAAAAATGACGAAAACAGGTATTGCTAAACTTGTTACAGGTATAGGGCCTGTTGCGACAGTATATGCCATAATGAATTACCTGGCCGGAAAGAATAAACCCGACTTGCTGATTAACATTGGAATTGCCGGGAGTTTCCGTAAAAACCTCACTTCCGGATCAGTGGTCGTCCCGCTCACAGATTGCTTTGCTGACCTGGGTGTTTGTGATGGCAGGCAATACATACCCTTAGACAGAGCAGGAATAGATATAAAGGATGATTATACTCCTTCGGGGAATTATTATGCTGACAGGGATAGAGTAAAAAGAATAGGACAGGGTATCACTCCGGTTAAAGCCGTAACCGTATGTACAGCAACAGGATCGCTGGAAACAAGGGAAGCACTCAAATCAGAATATAATCCTGATATTGAAACTATGGAGGGTGCGTCAGCTTACTATGTATCCAACAGGGAAGGTATATCCTGCATTGGTATAAGGGCGGTGTCGAACATGGTGGGACCACGGGATATATCATCCTGGGATGTAGACCTGGCACTTGACAGGCTGTCTGATGCTCTTAGTATATATTTAAATGATATTTTACATGAGAACTCTTAGCCTGGGCATATCAACCTGTCCCAATGATACTTTTGTGTTTGATGCTATGATTAACGGGAAAATTGATACCTGTGACCTGGATTTTGATTGTTTGTTAACGGATGTCGAGGAACTGAATAGAAATGCTTTCAGGGCAGAAAGGGATATCACAAAAATAAGTTATCATGCCTATGCCCATGTGGCAGAGGACTATATTTTACTGAATTCAGGATCAGCCCTGGGTTTTAACAATGGCCCCTTACTGGTTGCAGCAGGCAAAACTGACCCTGCAATTCTTGAGAGTAAAATGATAGCTATACCGGGAAAGTACACTACTGCAAATTTGTTATTGAGCATTTTATACCCCGGTCTGACAGGCAAGCAAGAGTATCTTTTTTCTGAAATTGAAGATGTTGTTTTAAAAGGCGAGGTTGATGCAGGCTTGCTTATACATGAAAACAGGTTTACTTACAAGGATAAAGGGCTTTTTAAAGTTATTGACCTGGGTGAGGTATGGCTTGATCAAACTGGAATGCCTATTCCGCTGGGGGGTATCGCAATAAAAAGGAAACTTGGAAGTGAAATTGCGTCAAAGGTGGACAGAATACTTGCAGCAAGTATCAACTATGCATATAAAAACCCAGCGTCATCATATGATTTTGTGAGTAAATATGCAGCCTCAATGGATAGAGATGTCATGCTGAAACATATAAACCTTTATGTGAATGAATTCAGCCTAGACCTTGGTGAAAAGGGACGGGATGCGGTCAGGACTCTCTATGAAAAGGCTGAAAAACTTAAGGCTATATCACATATAAGGGAAGATATTTTTACAGGGCATTAATCATACTTTATAAATCTGCAGATATCGCCTCACTAGCATGACAGAGTCCTTCATCCACTATTGACCCATCACCGGGTCCCCGGTTCCATCATTGACTCAACCCCGGGCCCTCCTCATGGTTTCTTCAAGCTCGTCGTCACCTACGTTCCGACAGAATCGTCGGGACTCAGGTTGCTCTTTTCCATCATTCTGTCATTATATATCTCCTAAAATTTCATTATTTTTATAATAATAATTTTAAAATTACTGAAATCATGAATCACCAATTACCACAACTAACGTTCGAGAGAGATGCCCTGAAGCCTTATTTAAGTGAAGAAACAATTGATTATCACTATGGAAAACATCATCAGGCATATGTTGATAAATTAAATGGACTGTTACCCGGATCGAAATTTGAAACTGCCGACCTTTCTACAATAATTAAGAATGCTGATGGAGGTATTTTCAATAATGCAGCACAGGTATGGAACCATACCTTCTATTTTGAAGGTTTTTCAGGTAATGGCCTGAAAGAGCCTGCAGGGGAACTGGCTGAAGCTCTGAAAGCCTCGTTTGGCACATTCGAAAAATTCAAGGAAGATTTTGGAGCAGCAGCAGCCAGCCTGTTTGGTTCGGGATGGGTATGGCTGGTTAAAAATAATAATGGCAGTCTTTCAATAGTACAGAAGCCAAATGCCGAAAATCCTTTACGTGAGGGACTTATCCCCATCCTTACCTGTGATGTATGGGAACATGCTTACTATATTGATTACAGGAACAAACGCCCTGATTATATTAAATCATTCTGGGAAATAATAGACTGGGAAAAAATAGCAATGCGATATTAATATGGGGATATCTGACATAGTACTGCAAAACAGGAGCATCAGACGCTTTTACCAGGACGAGAGAATAGACAGGGAGCTGCTTGTTGACCTGGTAAACCTTGCACGCCTGTCAGCATCTGGAACAAATAAACAGGCACTTAAATTTGTTATTATAAATGACCCGGAAACATGTGATACGGTATTTCCCTCAACCTTATGGGCTGGCTACCTGAGCGATTGGGAGGGGCCTGTTAAAGGAGAGCAACCCTCGGCATATATAATTATTCTCGGCGATAAAAATATTAGTAGCTCATTTGGAGTTGACCATGGCATAGCTGCCCAGAGCATGATGCTGGGTGCATCAGAAAAGGGATACGGTGGATGCATGATAGGTTCAATAAAAAGGAAAGAACTGCGACGTGACCTTAAGATTCCTGATATTTACGAGATATTGCTCATACTTGCACTGGGTAAACCGAGAGAAAAAGTAGTGATTGATGAAGTCAAAAATGGTGATATAAGGTACTGGAGGGATGATAATGAAATTCATCATGTACCAAAGAGAAAACTTGATGACCTGATTATTGACCTGTAAACAATTATCATGAGTAACAGGATAAATATTACCCTCTTAATCTTTGTAGTGTGCTCATGCATACTCACAGCTCAGCAGAAGGTGCAGGATGATTATATACTGCTGCAGGGTGTGGTGATGGATGCCGAAAGCCTGCAGCCATTACCAAATGTAAACTTTGTCCTCAATAAAATTTTTGGTAATGCTACAGATGAGAATGGAGAGTTTGCATTGTACATACGAAAGGAGGATACAATAAGGTTCTCACATATTGGTTACCGCGATTTTATGTTTGTGCCAGGGGATACACTTATTGGTAATTCATTTATGGCAGGAATATTCATGCAGTCAGACACACTGGCTGTAGGAGAGGTCATAGTTGTTCCAAGGCTTCCCGATCTGCGTACAGGGATAATGATGGACAGTCCTGATCTTACACCTGAGTTGAGAAATGCACGGAATAATATAGCTACCTCTGCCCACCTGGGTTTGCACAGCCAGGGGCAACTTGGATTACCTTCAGCAAATTTTGAGATATTGAAACGTAAACAAATGCTCGATGCTTATGAGAAAGGGGCTATACCCTCAGACAGGATGGTGGGATTGAATTTTCTTACCATCCCTGCTGCGATACTTTACTTCTCAAGAGGCCTGCCCGAACGCCCCGATCCGCCAAAACCAGTAGTCTCTCAGAAAGATATAGAGAGGATGAAAGATATTTACAGGAAAAACCTGGAAAATAAATAAGGAATTCAGAAGTTATTCGATTCAACGCCCCAATTTGGTTCAGCCCTTATAAAAAATAGCTTTAATAATGTGTGAGGCCATCTTGGGATTCTCTTTTAGCCTCCTTGTGGAATATCCAAACCAGTCTTTGCCGAAAGGCACGTATATCCTCATAACATGACCTTCATCAACTATGCTCTGCCTCAGGTTTGGCGTTACACCATATAACATCTGGAATTCATACATGTCCTTCGGGACATCATATTTACGGATTAGCTCATAAGAACCTTCAATAAGTGCTTTGTCATGCGTGGCAATGCCGGCGTAAACCTTATTGCGGATCATGTATTCAAGGTCTGCAAGGAAATTCTCATTAACCTCTTCATATTTTTTAAATGCTATATCAGCAGGTTCGACATAAATCCCTTTACATAACCTGAAATTAAGTGGTATTTCCTCTGAGTTGAGATCCATCATTCCTTTAATATCATCAAGAGTCCTCCGGAGATATGCCTGAAGTACAAGTCCTACATTTCCGGGGAATTCACTTTTCAACTTCCTGAATAATTCAATTTCAAGATCGGTGCAGGGTGAATCCTCCATATCAATCCTCACGAAGTTGCCATGCTCAGATACTTTCTGTACAACTTCCTTAATATGCTGGTAACATATATCTTTATCAATCAGGAGCCCGAAACTGGTTGGCTTAAGCGAATAATTGCCATCGATCTTTTCTTTTTCTACCCTTTCTATAAGTTCCAGGTATTCCTTCTTGTTGGCATTGGCTTCCTCAAGAGTTTTGATAAATTCACCAAGAATATCAAAGGTAACCTTAATGCCCTGCGCATTGAATTCCCTGGATACCCTCAGGGCATCATCCACGGTTTCTCCGGACACATAGGGTTTGGAAAATATCCAGATGAATTTCTTCGGGAAATAAGGTATTATTGAAGCGATAAATCTGTTAAACATGGTAGAATAATTAATTTATGAAAGCTTAAAAATATAAAAATGTTCCAAATATAATATCTTCTAAATTTATGGCGTTTGTTATAAGGAATTATAAATAGGGCAAAATTGGATAATTCTGATTCAAATATTTATATTGGGTCATTAATCCTGTTTTGTAAACCAGTGTTTTTTTATTTGTTTCCATTTAGCTTTTAATTTGTGCAACCATTTTTAATGATAAGAAGTCTATAAATTGGTCCCCGTAATGATTAGTGACCGGCAGATACTTGAGGGATGTCTGAAACATGACAAACGATCTCAGAAATTACTTTTTGAGAAGTACTCGGGAATGCTGATGGGAATATGCATCAGGTATGCAACCGATGTCCCGGAAGCCGAAGATATTCTTCAGGAAAGCCTGCTCAAGGTTTACATAAATATTAAAGATTACAGTGGAGAAGGTTCTTTTATAGGATGGATGAGACGGATTGTCATAAATACTGCTATCACATATTACCACAGGAATCTTAAGCACAAACATTATGTAGAGATTGAAGAGGTTTACACAGGTGAAACAGGTGATAACAGTATCCCGGATTCAGAATATACTGCAGAAGAGCTGCAGAAGGTACTTGACCTGCTTCCCCCGGGCTATAAGATGATCTTTAACCTGTATGCAATAGAAGGATATAAACATAAAGAAATAGCAGAAATGCTCGATATAGATGTAAATACGTCAAAATCGCAATATTCAAGAGCCAGGTGTTTCTTACGTAAGAAACTGGAGAACTATAAATAGAATTGATCTTGAAGAAAGAGAAGGAATATAAAAATATTGAAGAATTATTCAGGGCCAGTCTCAGTGAGAGGGAGTTCCCGGTTGCTGATAACTTCTGGCAGAGCTTTTCCGGAAAACTCAGGTTCAGGGAGTTTCTCCGTTTCAGGCCGGGAAGCTTCAATATTTATTACCTCGCTGGTCTTATTGCTGCTGTAACACTTACAGTTTCGGTACTGGTAAACAAGGATGATAAATTGCCGGTAGAACCAGCCGGTATCAGTATTGGAACTGATTCAATGCCAGAAATGCATAATAACATTGTTTCAGAGAGTAATATTGGTGAAGAGGCAGTAGCAAGGGAAAAAGTTACTGAGGATGATGCTGAACCCATTGGGAACACTGACAGCCAGTCATTGAAAAACGAAATGGAAGTAATAGAATCAGTTAAAGAAGGGGCCAATGAGACTGAAACAGTTCCTGTCAAAAAGATTGATCGTATAACTCTAAATAACAAATTTGTACCTGAAACTGTAACTGAACCTGCTCCTGTGGCCAAATTTATTCCTGAGACAAGCCAGGGCTGTGCTCCACTCAGTATTTATTTCCAGAACCTGTCACATAATTATGATTCATGCATGTGGGAATTTGATGACGGAGGAATAAGTAACGAAGAAAATCCGGTATGGATATATGACGAGGAAGGTAACTATGAGGTGAGACTGATTCTTTTCGGTAAAAACGGATCAAGATTGATTAAAAGAGGTAGAATAATTGTGTATCCCCCACCATTAGCCAGATTCGAAATTAGTGAAGGCAATCCGGCCATTCCTGATGAACAGATACATTTCTATAATTTTTCTCAGAATGCAAATGAGTGGGAGTGGGACTTTGGTGATGGTAATATAAGCTATGAGTTTGAACCATCTCATTTTTACGATAAACCCGGATCATACTCTGTGAAGCTCAAGGCGATATCTGAATTTGGATGCATTGACAGCATGCTCATTACGAATGCTTTCGGTGAGAATACCTGTTATATAAAATTCCCCAATGCTTTTGTCCCTAACAAAGGAGGGCCTACCGGTGGCTATTATTCTCCAAGGAGTGACCAGCAGGAGGAAGTCTTTCACCCGGTTTACTCAGGGATAACCTCATATAACCTCAGGATATATAGCAGGAGGGGAATACTCGTTTTTGAATCAGATGATATCCAGATAGGATGGGATGGTTATTACAAAGGACAGAAAGCTGACCCGGGGGTATATATATGGAAGGTTAGAGGGACATTCAAGACCGGTGAATCTTTTATAAAGGGTGGAGACGTAACCTTGTTGCCAAAATGGTAACCGGATAATTTCACTAAAATTTAAGGGTAATTAGTATATAGTCTGATTCACCAGATTGTTCAAAAGTTATCCACTTTTGTTAGTTTCTGTATATTTTACAGGGTAAAAAACGTAACTTAATTCATTTCATTTCGTTAATTTCGTACTTGATAGCCGAAATAGAACCGGACTTGCAAATAAGAATTAAATATACTATTGTTCTAATTAGCCTTTTTATAACTGTCAGTCTAAAGGGGCAGGATCCTCACTTTTCACAGTTCTATGCTAACGCACTTTACCTCGCACCATCCTTCGCGGGTGCTATTGAAGAAAACAGGATTTCAATAAATTACAGAAATCAATGGCCGGCTGTTTCAGGCGTTTTTAATACATATAGCTTCAGTTATGACAGGTATATGCCCAACTTCCGGTCGGGCATAGGTATACTGGCTACCTACGATGTTGCAGGATCCGGTGATCTGAGTACAACCAACATAGGGCTACTGTATTCATATGATATACAGCTCAATAAGGACTGGCATATTCGGCCGGGCATCAATTTCAAGTTTACCTACCTGGGTCTTAATTATGGCAAGCTTATATGGAATAGCATGATAACAGCCAGGGGAACAACCCCATCGGTTTATCCTCCTCCATTTGAGGGAGTGGCTGATGTGGATTTTGCTTTTTCTGCACTGGCTTATAATGACAGGATATGGGGTGGTATTAACTTTGACCACCTTTTTAAACCCAGGCAGTCATTCTATGGTGACTGGGATACGCATGTGCCGGTTAAGGTAAATATGTTTGGTGGTGTACAGATATCGCGGCGCGGAAGATTGCTCAACAGGTATTCTGAAGTAATTTCAATCGCGGCTAACATTAAATACCAGGACCGTTTCTGGCAATCAGATCTTGGATTGTACTATTACAGGGATCCGGTGATTTTCGGCCTGTGGTACAGGGGCATTCCTTTCGTAACTTCCCAGGCAGGAGATGCAATTATCGGGCTTATTGGTATCAAAACACAAAATCTGCATATAGGTTATAGCTATGACTTCACCATTTCCAATCTTATATCATCAACAGGTGGATCTCATGAAATATCGCTCGTTTATGAGTTTATAACATCAACAATTGGTAGCCGCAGAAGAATGTTTCATGCTGTTCCATGCCCCGAATTCTAAAAACTTGCTTTTCTTAATTCACTAAATTACTTTATATTTGTTGCCTGTTTAATTTTAACCAATTAATAATTAGTGATGAAGAAGTTACCTTTAATTCTGTCGATTGTGTCAATTCTTGCAGTAGCCTTTCTTTTGATATGGGAATTTGCTGATAATGATGATAAGGATGAGGCCAGGGAACATGCTGTTGAAGAAAGTATGCCAAGCGGGAATATCGCCTATGTCGAGATAGATTCGATCATACTTAACTTTGATATGTATTTCGACCTGAGGGAAAACCTTATGGCTAAACAACAGAGCTCTGAAGCTGAATTGAATACAAAAGGCAGGCAATATGAATCAGGTGCACGGGATTATGAAGACAAAGTGCGTAAGGGCCTGGTTACTAGAGCTACAGCTGCTGAGATGGAGCAGAACCTGCTCCAGCAACAACAAGACCTCCTGGCCCTGAGGGATCAGCTGGAGAATCAATTGATTGAAGAAGAACAGGTTATGAACAGGAAAATATTGAACTATATATATGAATTCCTGGAAGAGTTTTCTGCTGATTACGATTATGATTATATCCTTGCCAAAAGCTTTGGAAGCCCGCTCATGTATGCGAATGGTGATCTCGATATTACAGATGAAGTACTTGCAGGAGTTAATGATAAATACAATAAAGATAGAAGCAGCAAATAATGGATTTTATATCCGATTATCTGGCAAACCTTACTTTAAGCGATAAATTGTTTGCAGATATACCGGCAGCTTATACTGGAATAATAGTGATAATCCCGGCCTTCGATGAGCCCGGGATTATTTTTACCCTTGACTCGCTGCTAAGGTGCAAAAAGCCACCCTGCGAGGTGGAAATTATCGTTATTGTTAATGCTCCTGAAAAATCAGATAAATCACAGATTGAGCAAAATAATATTACATGCCGTGAACTGGCAAACTGGAAAAAGGAGAATAAACAAGGCTTTATTAAACTTCTCTTTCATGATGCAGGTGTACGTGACGCTGGCTGGGGTGTGGGGATGGCAAGGAAAATGGGTATGGATGAAGGCCTTAGGCGTTTCTTCTTACTGAATGATATGTCCGGTGTAATAGTCTCCCTTGATGCCGACTGTTTGGTGTCGGATAATTACTTCATTGAAATATATAAAGAACTTTACCTGCAGAAAAGGCGCAAAGCATGTTCGATCTATTTTGAACATCCACTCAGAGGTACTTTGCCGCAAGAGACATATGATGCAATAGCCAGTTATGAACTTCACCTGAGATATTACTACCAGGCATTGAAATACTCGGGTTTCCCCTGGGTCTTCCATACTGTGGGATCAGCTATTGCTGTGAAAGCTGAAGCTTATGTTAAAGCTGGAGGGATGAGCCAGAAGCAGGGTGCAGAAGATTTCTATTTTATTCAGAAGATGATACCCGCAGGCGGATACTTCAGCCTGAAAACCGTTACAGTTATACCCTCGCCCAGGATTTCGTGCAGGGTACCTTTCGGAACAGGACCGGTGATAGCCAGATTAATAAGAGATAAGGATGACTACCTGACTTATGATATAGCAGGATTCGAATACCTGAAAGAACTCTTTGATAATTTAATGTTATTTTATGATGGCGACAGTAAAATATCCCGGGAGTTTCATGGGAGCCTGCATGAAAGCCTCAGGGAATACCTCGATATGAATGACTGGGAGGATAAAATATCTGAAATAAAAAGTAATACATCCTCAGCTGCCTCTTTCAAAAAGCGTTTCTTTAACTGGTTTAATATGTTCAGGGTTGTTAAATACCTTAATTTTATTCATTCGGGTAACTACCTTAAAAAAATTCCCGTACAGGAAGCAGCAGTTCAGCTACTTCAGAAAAAAGGAAGGGGGTTTATAACAGATGATGTGCTTGAATTGTTGAGCATATTCAGGAGATTGGAAAGGTAAGTTACTCTTTCTCCGTTTCTGATAGCTTTTCACCATCCTCATTAACAATTATATATATATCCTCGTTATCTCTTTTCATGAAATATTGTTCGCGGGCAAACTTCTCAAGATTCTCATCACTCGTCTTCAATTCTTTAAGTTTCCTCTGGTCTTCTTCAATTCTTTCCCTGTAATATTCCTTGTCTTTCTCAAGCTGTCTGAGGTCTTTCATATATTGATATCTCTGGATAAGATTGTTGTTATCGAATATAATTATCCACACCAGAAATACCAGGAGCGTTAGAAAATACCTGTTCCTGAAAATTGGGGGTATCCTGTTGAATAAGCTTCTAAAGAATTCATTCATAATACAAACCTAAAACAAATTTGCAAAATAAACAATGATAATTGGCTCATCCACCACTCATCAGATATAGCATCTGAACATCATCACCATCCTTTATAAGCTCTTTGTCATATTCATCCCTTCTGATGAGCCTGCCGTTAATTCTCACAATACGCATCCTGAATGTAAACCGTTTTATATTTAACATCTCGGTCACGGTCATTTCATCCATGTCAAATTCTTCAGGTCTGTTATTAAGCGTTATCTTCATATTCCTTCTTTTTCATTAAAATCTCGATAACTGCATTTGCCTGCATGTTAGCAACAATACCAACTCGTGGTGCCATTGGAGGCAGATCATCACTTGTTTCTGACTCCTCATCTCCACAGATAATAATAGTACTACTTATAACCTTCTCCTTCAGTTTGTTGGTTTTTCCATACCCGGCCAGTCCCGATCCCAGTATAATAGGTCTGTCAGGCCACTCGCACAACACTGTTTCAGCAATCATCTCCTTCATGGCACTGCTGTCAAATGCCTCTACTATAATATCACAAGCCCTGAAAATGTCTGGTATGTTCTCCCTTGTTAGCTTAACATCATGTGTATTAACCCTGACATCCGGATTAATCCTGTACAGGTTTTCTTTCAGAGCCTGTGTTTTCTTCATCCCAACCTGGTCAGTGAAATAATATTGCCTGTTCAGGTTACTGCTTTCCACTCTATCATAATCTGCAATTACCAGCTTTCCTATGCCACTGCGCGCCAGTGCAACTGCACAGTTAGATCCCAGACCGCCGGCTCCAGCTATGCCAACGGTATAAGCGGCTAAATGATCTTTAATTTTATTGAATTTCATACCTGTAGTCATCTCTTACAATATATACTTTTTTAAGATAAGGAAGCACGCCCCTGGTGCCATGTCCGGCGTCAAACAATTCCATTACACGGTGATCATCCTTTCCGAAGACAGAACCGAAGACTACCTTAATACAGGGATACCGGAAAAATTCTTCCGATAATATATTTGACGGCCCCAGTAAAAAAATATTGCTGCCAGCAGGCACTATATCCATTATGCCATTGAAAGTATTGTTAAAAATAGTTGTACCGCTGAGTATGATACTTTCAGCGCCCGATAGTGATTCTTCCAGTTTTGAAATATCTGTCATTATATGACTTTTCTTATGAATGTCAAATACTTCAATGTGAATTCCCTTTTTATAAAACTTCTGATATAAGCTCTCAAAGTATCCAACCATGACTATCCTGTGGTGTTTGCTGAAGTCAATGCTGTCAAAAATATCCCTGGTATCCTCGTAATCCCGCTCATAATTGCATATTGAATTAAAATATGCATTCAGTATTATCCTGTGAACGGGGTCATCCAGGTCAGGCACCTCTCCTGACAGGATACCGTCATTCATCCTGTTCCCCAGTGTTGAGCAAACCCCGATATTACCGTGGCTGTTCATTATAGCCACATATTTTTCTCCTATGACACATTTCCTGATATTAGCCCTGTCAAAACCTATCAGTTTATAAAAATGCTTTACTGGTTCATCCATCAGTATTGTTTTCTCAAAAATAATTCTTTATCCTGTCAAATAAAATTCATTACCCGCTATTGCTATACCTTAACTTTATAAACTCTATCAACATTATCAACTTCTAAATCATTTTCCCGATATGTATTTTGTAACATATTGATAGATGTCATTTTATGCTCTATATTTGAGCTATAACTTGTGCTTGTTTAATAAATATATGTATGATAAAATAAATAAATAATAACAAATGGATATACAGGCAATTAAGGAGAAACATAAATTACTAAAGGAATTCTCATATGACTGGGTTCCTCTGGACAAAGGTTATACTGATAAGATACTTTATGTCAATGTGGGAACAAACGAAGTAAAAGAAAAGCATGTTCCGGAGGAAATGAAGGAAAAATTCATTGGTGGCAAGGGATATGGATTAAGACTGTTATGGGATGCCACTGATCCACGCACTCCATGGAATGATCCGAAAAATGAGATAATAATTTCTTCCGGGCCAATCGGAGGAATTACTCAATATTCGGGCACCGGTAAATCTCTGGTTGTCTCCATATCACCCCAGACAGATTCTGTAATGGACAGTAATGTTGGAGGATTTTTTGGACCCTTCCTTAAGTTTGCCGGTTACGATGCACTTGAATTGCAGGGCAAGGCTGAAAATGACGTTATCGTATATATCGACGGCATTAATCACAGGGTGGAAATATATGAAGCTCCCGCTGAGGCTCTGGATAGCCACGTGCTATCAGAGCAACTTACCGAGATGTATGCGGATGATGAAAAAGATAAGAAGAATGTAGCTGTCGTATCCACAGGCAGTGCTGCAGGTAATTCTCTTATAGGGATGCTTAATTTCAGTTTCTATGATCCCAAAAGGAAGAAAGTAAGAATGAAACAGGCAGGAAGGGGAGGAATAGGTACTGTTTTCCGTGATAAGAAAATTAAAGCACTGGTTTGTAAAGTACCTGGAGTAAAGGGGAACCTGAATAATGTAGTCGACCTTGAAGCCATTATGCAGAGAGGAAAACGCTTTAATCGCGAAATGCGCGAGCTCGACCACAAACAGGCAAAAATGAGACAGGTGGGAACAGCACACCTGATAGAGATAATGAATGATCATGACCTGTTACCCACAAACAATTACAAATTCGGCAGCCACCCCGATTCTATTAAAATACACTCTGATGAGTGGAAAAAATTATTTACACAGGGAATACCTGATGGATGCTGGATAGGATGTAATATGTCGTGCTCAAAAGGAGCTGATGATTATGTGGTCAGAACAGGACCTTATAAAGGACAGAAAGTAATAGTCGACGGTCCTGAATATGAGAATGCCGGAGGCCTTGGTTCAAACTGTGGGATCTTCAGCACTGACTATATTCTGGAGTCTAATTTCTACTGTGATACATATGGAATATGTACTATTACATGGGGCACTCTCCTCGCCTTTATAATGGAATGCTACGAGAATGGCATCCTTAACGAGGAAAGAACAGGAGGTCTTAAACTTAATTTCGGCAATGCTGATTCAGCTATGGAACTTATACATATGTTAAGCCGTGGTGAAGGTTTTGGAATGGTGGCCGGTTTGGGTGTTCGGAAAATGAAGAAATTGTTTGCAGAAAAAGGCTGGGGTGACCCGGATTTTATGAATGATATTGGTATGGAAAATAAAGGGCTGGAATATTCTGAGTATATATCCAAGGAATCATTGGCACAGCAGGGAGGTTTTGCAATGACAAATAAAGGTCCGCAACACGATGAAGCATGGCTTATATTTATGGATATGGTGAATAATCAGATACCCACTTTCGAGGACAAAGCCGAAGCATTGCATTATTTCCCTATGTTCCGTACATGGTTCGGCCTGGTTGGATTGTGCAAACTCCCCTGGAATGATGTTGAACCTGAGGATAACGCTGAAACAGATGAACCTGCAAAAGTACCCGAACACGTCGATAATTATGTCACTATCTATAAAGCAGTCACAGGAAGGGAATTTGATAAGCATCGTATGATCGAAGATTCTGAGAGGGTTTATAACTTTCAGCGAATATTTAACCTCAGGAGAGGATATGGAACAAGGGATCATGACATGCAGCCATATCGTGCGGCAGGACCTGTAACAGTTGAGGAATATGAATCAAGAGCAGAAAGATATGATAAGCAGATGAAGGAATTGATTGGTATGAACCCTGAAGGAAAATCAGTTGAGGAAAAAATTGGCATTACCCGTAAATACAGGGAACAAAGATACCAGAGTCTGGTTGACGCCGTATATAAAAGAAGGGGGTGGAACAGCAACGGGGTTCCTAAAATTGAATTTCTCAAAAAAATAGGCATGGACCTGCCTGAACTGATAGAAGTTGTTAAAGACCATCAATAAAAGAGAAGGCGCCCGGGCAGGGCGCTTTTTTTTGCATTAATCTGTGCTAATCCGGGTTACCAGTCTTCAGAAATACTTGCATCCGATATGCAAAAAAATTATATTCGCTCCTTGTTTCACATAAATTCATAGCTATGAAAAAAAGATACCTGTTCTTAATATTCATAATATTTTATTTTTCATCAGGTCTGGCACAGGATCCTGATGTTATTTCAGGGGAGACACTTAAAACTGAATACCTGCAGAATTACATTGATAACCCGCTGGTCAGGGCTAAGTATAATAATGATTCGTATGATAACGAAAGGGCTGTAAAGCTGGATGGTGAAATGCCATATGTAAGTGGCGAGATTATGAATCCCGGGCTGGCTGATGTTGCTGAGCTTGAGCAGAGAACGGTTGTGGTAAAAGAATACTTCCCTGTGAAATTAAATGAAAAACCCGAATTCAGGGGGGCATTCCAGTATACAGGTTATTCACTTTCGGACATTATTAAGGACTACGTAGTCTCGAAATATAACAAAAGCGAATTTGGGCTTAATACTGACGTGTTTGTAATTGTTGAAAACGATATGGGCGACAGGGCAGTATTCAGCTATGGAGAACTTTTTCTTACCCAGGATAACCATGATATAATACTTGCCACGCATGTACAACCGATTTTTCCAACCGCTGCTGATGATAAATGGCCTCTGCCCGAAAAGAAACGTCTTATAGCTTCGAATGATTATATAACAGTAAGGAATATCACTGAACCCTCCAGGATAATCATACGATCTTTCCCTGAGAGCTTTCCTGGGACCAAGGGAATAAGTCCCCTGTTCTCCTCTAATATTGAAATTAACGGGCCCGGTGGCAAAAAAGCAGTTATTGATAATTCTGAAACAGGAAAAGACCTGAAAATCTATCATGATCTGGTGTTCTTCGGTTTGCACAAAGGCCTTAAAGGACCACGGAATTATACTGGTGTGCCTCTCTCTGTTCTGTTAAGGGAAAAATTCTATTTTTCAAATGAGGATCTTGCCAGGGGTGTGATTGCCATTGGGGCAAAAGATGCCTACAGGGTGGTTTTCTCGTTATCTGAGATACTCAATCGCTCTGATATGGCTGAAGTAATACTTCTCGATGAGCCCGGTAATGAAGACGGCCGGTTCATTGTACATCCCGGTGCCGATTTTTTTGCCGACCGGCATCTAAAAGGTGCATCTCTTGCATATATTATGTTAGTTGAATAAGTAACGGATTTTTTATATACAAATACAATAAAACTATAAATTTGCGTAATAGCTGAACATAATTTTAATCAAAAAAATATAAGAAATGTTTAAAGTGAATGAATACTTTGAGGGCAGGGTCAAATCTATTGCCTTTGAAAATGAGGATGGCCCTGCCACAATTGGTGTAATGGCTCCCGGTGAATATGAATTTGGTACATCAACCATTGAACATATGCAAGTTATATCAGGTACACTTACGGTAATGTTGCCCGGACAGAGCGAATGGAAAGACTTCAGGGAAGGAGAGACATTTATTGTAGAAAAAGACTCAACCTTTAAGCTAAAAGTCAAGGAACAGTCGGCCTACAGGTGCATTTATAAATAATACAACTCAATTCACTCATCATTTTCAACCAGGCCTGCCGTCAGGCAGGCCTCTCAACTTAATAATTATGGCCGGTCCAAAAGGTTCAAAATATTACGATGTATTCCTGAAATACCAGATCAACCTGGAAACAATGAATGATGAAAAAATTCTCGACTGGGAAGGGTTTGATCTGCTTAATGCAGTTAGAAAAACAGGCTCTCTTGCATCGGCTGCCGCTGTAATGAAAATAAGCTATCGTAAAGCCTGGGGGATAATTAAAGAAGTGGAAGAAAAACTTGGTTTCCCGCTGGTCGAAAAACACCGGGGTGGCTCTGAAGGTGGATATACAAACCTTACAGCTGAAGGGAATGAACTTATGAATGCTTATAATGAATTAACGGATCAGTTCAACACCTCAATGAAGGAAATAACGAGAAAATTTTTCTGGAGTATTAATAAAAAGCAAGGTGAGAAGAATGAATAGAATATTAGCAGTATTGTTTATTGTTCCCATAATTTTCGTAGCATCATGTAATAAAGCAGAAAGGAATGAAATAATTATTTTTCATGCCGGAAGTCTTTCTTTCCCATTTAAGGAAATAGCTGGTGAGTACATGGATATGTATCCCGGTATAGATATTAAGCTTGAAGGAGCAGGAAGCGTTGCCTGTGCCAGGAAAATAACGGAACTTAACAGATCATGTGATATAATGGCTTCGGCGGACTATAAAGTGATCGAAAAATTCCTGATGCCTGAATATACCGACTGGAATATATGGTTTGCCACAAATGAAATGGTAATAGCTTATCATGAGAAATCAGCTCACCTGGATATAATTGGTCCTGATAACTGGTACGAGGTGCTGTCAGATGAGGATGTGGTATATGGACGCTCAGATCCAGATGCTGATCCCTGTGGCTATCGTACTGTTATGATGTTCAAGCTGGCTGCATATTATTACGGACAGGACAGTCTGGATGAGGCACTTACAGCCAAGGATCGAAATATGATCAGGCCTAAGGAGGTTGACCTGGTAGCTCTCCTTGAAACAAAAGCCCTGGATTATATTGTGCAATATAAATCAGTTTGCGAACAGCATGGACTTGACTATATAAGTCTGCCTCCCGAAATAAACCTGTCTGATCCCAACTATGAGGATCAGTATAATAAGGTGAGTGTGAATATAATTGGAGATCAGCCGGGTAAGACAATACAGATGAAGGGTAGCACTATGGTATATGGCCTCACCTTGCTTAATGATGCACCAAACAGAGATGCCGCTGTGGATTTTCTTAGTTACTTCCTCGGTGAAAGAGGCAGATCAGTGCTACAAAATAATGGTCAGTCTCCTCTGAACCTTCATCTCGAAGGGCCAGCCTCTAATATACCGGAAAAACTCCTGGAATTCTTTAACATGTAAAATACGGACATTTAAAGTATTATTTCTATTTTTGTCGACATGCAAACCTGTTCATAACCAGACAGGTTGAAAAACAGCAATAAGCAAATGGATACTCGTAGCTCATTTCACTGGATAATACTTCTGCTGTCATCGTTGGTGCTAATCTTCATACTGGCACCTCTTATTGGTATGGTGCTTGATACTTCACCTGCTGAATTCTTCCAGACGGTTAAAGATGAAGAAGTACAGGAAAGTGTATGGTTGACACTCTCAGTTGCTTTCATGGCCACCCTGGTATTTTCCTTCATGGCCATACCTCTTGCATGGCTTATGGCAAGGTATACCTTTCCCGGCAAGAGAATTATACAGGGGCTTATTGATCTTCCTATTGTGCTTCCTCATTCTGCTGCAGGTATAGCGCTGCTTGGTTTTATATCCCGTGAAGGCATGCTGGGGAAAGCAGCTGACGCTATTGGTCTCAACCTCGTGGGAAACCCGGTGGGAATTGCCCTTGCGATGGCCTTTGTCAGCCTTTCTTTCCTTATTAATGCGGCCAGGGATGGTTTTGCGGCTGTTCCGGTCAGACTGGAAAAGGCTGCCATGAATCTTGGTGCTTCACCTTTAAAAATGTTCTTTACCATCTCATTACCACTAACCTGGAGGAATATTGCTTCAGGATTTATTATGATGTTTGCCAGGGGGATGAGCGAGTTCGGGGCTATCGTTATAATTGCCTACCACCCGATGACTGCACCTGTATTGATATACGAGAGATTCAATCAGTTCGGACTGTCATATGCCAGGCCTGCTTCGGTTTTCTTCATACTGGTGGCACTTATAATATTCATACTTATCAGGATTTTTTCAAACAGGGCGAACAGGAGCCTTGTGGCAGCAATGGTAAATAAAGGGTAAATGCTTGAACTGTATAATATATCAAAGAATTATGGTGATTTTTCCCTGAGGGATATAAACCTGGAAATATCAGATGGAGAATATTTTGTCTTGTTAGGACGCTCCGGGGCAGGTAAATCACAGTTACTTGAGATTATTGCCGGGCTGAGATCACCCGATAGTGGCAGAATCATCCTTAAAGGTAAGGATATCACTGAAGAAAAAATCCAGAACAGGAAAACAGGTATGGTCTTCCAGGATTTTGCGATATTTCCCCATCTGACTGTCTATGGAAATATTGCATATTCACTTAAAATAAAGCGCTTACAGCGAAAGAAAATACAGGCTTTGGTAAGAAAGATGGCTGAAAATGTCAATATAGAACATCTACTGAACAGAAGAACGGATGAGCTGTCAGGAGGGGAAAGGCAGAGGGTTGCCGTCGCACGCACACTGGTAACATCTCCCGACATAATACTTCTTGATGAGCCCATGGCATCTATCGACACTCCGTTGAGAGATGACATTAGACGCCTGTTGCGTAAAATTAACTCTATGGGTATTACCATGCTCCATGTGACTCATGATTACAGTGAAGCTATACGCCTGGCACATAGAGTAGGCGTCATACATAATGGCAGGATAATGCAGACAGGGACACCCGATAATGTATTCTCAAGACCGGCAAATAAATTCGTTGCACGCTTTGCAGGTATCCGTAATTTTTACAGCGTTAAAATATCAGGTACGAAAGGCAGGAAAATTGCTGAGTCAGACAAACTTAAATATTCACTGCCTGATGGGGATTATCCTGAGAATGGGTTGTTGATATTAAAAAGTGATTCAATAAACCTGTCAGGGGAGAAACAAAAGGATAGTGATAATTGTATTAAAGGTACAGTGACAGAACTGAACAGGGCCGAAAACGGTCATGAAATATTTGTAGATGCCGGGGATATTTTCCACGTTCTGGTTAACAATAATGGATTTGAGCAGTTATCAATAATACCGGGACAGACAGTATTTTTATCCTTTTCATCGAAAGAGTTGAAGGTTATATAAAGCAATATAAATATGATATCTTACGAAGAAGCTCTTGAAATTACAGAGCAATATCAACCTGAGAAAGGAATAGAATCTATAGCGCTTATTGATTCCCTGGGACGAATCCTTGCTCAGGATGTTATCAGTGATATTGATATGCCACCGTATAATAAAACAGCTGTTGATGGTTATGCCTGCCGAAGAAAAGATCTTTACAAAAAATTGATTATAAAAGAAATTATACCTGCAGGCCGCACCGCATCCGGAAGAGTGGAAGAAGGTACATGCGTAAAAATAATGACTGGAGCTGCGGTACCCGATGGCGCAGACTGGGTGTTTATGGTCGAAGATGCAACGGAGAAGGATGGCATGGTGAAATTTAATGGTAAGCCGGGCAAGGATAATATTGCTAAACGTGGTGAAGATATACGTTCAGGAGATACTGTACTTAAAGCAGGAAAAGTAATTGCTCCCCAGGATATTGCAGTGATGGCAACTGTTGGTGCAGTAAAGGTTGCTGTCAGGGAGCGTCCCGTTATTGCAGTAATAAGTACCGGGGATGAACTGGTAGAGCCTGAAAACAAACCAGCTGTATCGCAGATCCGAAACAGCAATGCTTATCAGTTGATAGCCCAAATAATGAGGGCAGGCGGAGAGGCTGTATATTACGGGATAGCGCCCGATGATGAAGAAAAAACATTTATTATGCTAACAAAGGCAATAGATGAATGTGATATTGTCCTTCTTACCGGGGGAGTGTCAATGGGAGACTACGATAAAGTACCGGCTGTTATGGAAAAGGCCGGGGTAAGAATAATCTTCGACAGGATAGCTGTGCAGCCAGGTAAGCCAACAACATTTGGACAACACGATAACGCTTTAATATTTGGCTTGCCCGGTAATCCCGTATCTTCCTTTATACAATTCGAAATGTTTGTCAGGCCTATGATAATGAGATCAATGGGAGCTGAAACAAAAGCTGGGTTCCGGAAAATTAAGCTTTCAGAAAATTATTCTCGTAAGAGAACACGCCGAATGGCCTGGGTGCCTGTGATTTTAAATATTGATGAAGAAGCAGTTCCCCTGGAATATCATGGTTCAGCACATATTAATGCCCTCTCGGATGCTTATGGGGTAATGAAAGTTCCTATTGGAGTGAGCGAACTAAGAAAAGGAGACAAAGTTGATGTACGACAGATTTAACAGAAAAATAAATTACTTGAGGGTATCGGTAACCGACAGGTGTAACCTCCGGTGCCGTTATTGTATGCCCGGGGATGGGATAAAGCTAATAAGCCATGAAGATATCCTAAACTATGATGAGATTACTGATTTTGTACGGGTTGCAGTTGATATGGGCATCGACAAAGTAAGATTGACGGGAGGAGAACCACTGGTGAGAAAGGATTTTCCGGTACTCGTTGAAATGTTGTCTGGAATCGAAGGGATAAAAGATCTGTCAATGACTACCAATGGTAACCTTCTTGGATTGTACGCGGAACAGCTGGCCAGGGCCGGACTTGACAGAATAAATGTAAGCCTGGACTCCATGGACCCCTTTAAGTTCAGCTGGATAACAAGGGGCGGAGATCTCAATAAAACAATAGAAGGAATCGATGCCGCAATCAAGAATGGTCTCACCCCTGTGAAACTGAACTGTGTGGTAAAAGAATCAAAAGAAGAACCGGATGCAAGAATGGTGGCTTCATTTGCAGAAAGAAAAGGGCTGGAGATCAGATATATAAAACAAATGAATCTGGCGCGTGGTGAATTTGGCGTTGTTGAAGGGGGTGATGGAGGTAATTGTGCATACTGTAACAGGCTGAGGCTTACAGCTAATGGAAAGGTCAAGCCCTGTCTCTTCAGTGACCTGGAATATAATGTAAGAGAGATGGGAGCTGAAAAAGCAATAAAATTGGCACTGGATCATAAACCACTCTGTGGTACCGTAAACAGCGATAATCAGTTTTATAATATTGGCGGCTGATTGGAGTTATTAATTATGAATCATGAATCATGAAAAAGTTATCTCATACTGACGGCGAAGGCCGTGCACGCATGGTGGATGTGGGAAGTAAGCCCGAAAGCAACAGGACAGCCAGGGCCGAAGGAGTGATTATGTTATCCCCCGCTACCGTGGATCTCATTAAAAAGAATGAAATAAAGAAAGGTGATGTCCTGACACTTTCTGAAATAGCAGGTTTGCAGGCAGCCAAAAAAACAGCTGAGCTTATACCGCTATGTCATAATATTATTCTCAATAATATAACGATAACGGCAGAACTTGAAGACTCAGGAGTCAGGGTTGCATGCATAGTAAAAAGCCAGGGAAAGACAGGTGTCGAAATGGAGGCTCTGACAGGTGTCTCCATAGCCCTGCTTGCAGTTTACGACATGTGTAAAGCTGTTGATAAGGAAATGGTGATAAATAATATTCGTCTAATAGAAAAAACAAAAGAATGAAGAATCTACCCTCAGGATTCAGGGCTCTTATTATAACGCTCTCCAACAGGGCTTCTGGTGGCGAGTATGAAGATCTAAGCGGTCCGGAAGCAAGAAAGATGCTGGAAGACCATTTCAATGATATTAACTGGATACTGGAGACAGCATATGAAGTTATTCCCGACGATAAGTCAAAACTACGCCAGTTATTGAATGAGTACTCGCAGAACTATAATATCATCATCACTACCGGTGGAACAGGTATTGGTCCATACGATATTACTGTGGATGTGGTAAAGGACCTGATCGATATTGAAATACCGGGCATAATGGACCATATAAGGCTTAAGTATGGGATTGAGAAGCCAAATGCATTGCTTAGCCGCTCCATAGCAGGGATAATTGGAAACTGCCTGGTATATACCCTCCCGGGATCAGTAAGTGCTGTAAAAGAATACCTGACAGAAATATTTAAAACCCTGCAGCATACGATATATATGCAGTACGGGATTGATGTGCATAAACAGCACTGAAGCTATCTCTGGTTATGTAATGTGTTGATAATAAGATGCCCGATGAGCCGGTCATATCTGCCATTCGGGTCCCGGTAATAGGAGAGGATTACATAATCATTCTCTGTTTCATAATGATCACCTTCAAAGGTCTTAAAAACAGAACCTGATATACTCCCATCGTCAGTGGCATACATATAGTTGTACCAGCCCTGTTTCAGAAGTAGCCTGCACTCATAAGCTCTTTCTTCCTGGTTATAGCGCATCATATTATTTTCACTGAATTCCCATCCGCTTAATTCACCAAAAACATAAACCTCATTGTCAACAGGGAATTTCAATGGAAGAGTGAAATATACATATACATAATCAGCATCGGTATGCGGGTCAATACCTTCCTGATGGGCTACATAATATTTCCCGTTGAAATCGGGCCAGTAGAAATATTGCCTGGCAGCCCTGTTATCTGAATCACGTAACTTTACATGATAATATCCAAATAAATTTTCAACACTGTGGACGTACTCGGTCTGGTACCTCAGGCTTTTAATATCAAAGTACCTGTATTCACTTCCGCCAGGAAAGATGTTAAGATCTGAAAGTCCATTGTATTCAAGGCTGTAATTGCCAGTAAAATCAGGTTTCAGATTCTTCCTTGCGTTATCCCACCTCCCGTTCTGAAGAACAGTACTGAAAACAGTATTATAAGGATCCTGTATATCCAATGACGCATGGTTGACCTTGAAATCAATCTGCTGACCGGTAAGGTAATACCCGCTTAATTTTGATCGCAGGCTTGTGGCAGTTATATTAGCAGCAGACTCACTCACCATGAAGCGTTTCATGATAACAGGAGAGTCAGGCTCTCCAAAAGGATATACCTTGATTATATAATTACCTGATATTTTAAAGCTAACATCCTTGTTGGGGAAACTTAAACTGTAGTGTATATAATTTACAGTTGTATTGAACGACATATCATATTCCTGTATCTGGTTTTCTGTGAATCCTCCAAGGTATTCCGATTCAAATACCCTGCTCTGATTCCAGTCCTTGTCGCAATGAATAAAAGTATAATAATAAGTCTCTATACTCTCACTGATCAAATCAAAATGCAGTATGAGTTTTTCATCTGACCCCAGCTCAATGATTGGGTACGACAGATTCCACTCTTCCCTGTGTAGTCTTACAGATTTTATTTCCCCATTCAGATTATCGTTTATCTGGTCGATGTCCTGGCAATGTATGCTGGAATTTAATAACCCAATAAGACATAATATGATGAAACTGAATCTCATTATTTGAGTATAGTCACTGATTAATAACGTTTATAAATGTAATATCTTATATTTCAAAACTGAAATACGATCATCATTGCTGAATACTATTTATGTAATCACTGGGTGTGTGGCCGCTTTGTTTTTTGAATGCCCTGTAGAAAGCAGTTTTTGAATTAAAGCCGCAATCATAGGCTAACTGTAGAATGGGGTATTTTAAATGTTCTCCCGAATTAATGCGTTTTTTGAATTCTTCAACTCTCAGCCTGTTGATATAGTCATAGAAGTTAACCCTGTAATGAGTATTTAAACACCTCGATAACTGGTAGGGATGAGCATTAACTGCACGCGCCAGGTCGTTAATATGAAGTTCTGGATCGAGAAATGGTTTTCGGCTTTTTATATAATCCTCAAATTCATTATAAAAGGAAGTATCAGTTTGGTCTTTTTCGTGATTAACTTCCTCTTTAGTTTCAACAAGTCTTATTGATCGGATAGTACGGTTATGCCTGATTCCGTAAATCCCCGTAATACATGAAAATACAATCCATCCTGTAAGAAAGACAATATAACCCGCTGCACTGCCTGAAAAATAGTTGAACGATAAACCTGCGATAATAATAAACCAGTAAACCAGAAAGGAAGTGAGGAATAACCTTAACCACCTGTAGTTTATCTTTTGAATTGAAGAATATGATGTCTTTAGTTTCCTCTCATATATTTTAATAAGGAACAGGCTGGCTGCAATATAAACCGGTACAGGCAGAAACTGAAGTATATTTTCTATCTGGAACCTTATTCCAAGCTCACTAAGAGGCATGGACATGATCTCTGCTTTAACAGAAGGATCAAGAAAAATAAGATCAGCAAACAGAATATAGATCATTATTGCAGGAAGCAGATGAAACAGTCTATTTTCCTTATACCTTTTACCTGTGCCTGTAATACTTATGATATAAAACCATATCAGTGGACCGAGCAGGAAGGGTACACCCATGTCCAGGAACATAAGCCAGGGATGTGCATCCATCGTGCCAGTAACTTCAAAATAACTAAATAAGAAAGTGATTAAGAGCAACATAAAAAACAGGCCCAGATATATGTCAGCTTTGTTCTTCCTTCCCGAGAACAAATACCAGGTCATCAGGCTGCCTGTTATTACTATCCCTGATATTGTCAGTGGTAACATCTTATGTTTCTGAAAAAAGTTATTGCTTATGTAAATGCAAAATAAAACTTTTTAAAGGATAAGTGCTAAAAATGTGTCCCGCTTTCTGATAGTGGAACGACGGGCAGTGTTTCTGTTACTTCTTTTGCAATGTTATTAACAAAAATGAATTAAAAAATGAAGAAAAGGGAATTAATGCTTTTATGGTTAGTATCACTTATTGCTGTGGCAATGGTCATACCATATTTATTGGAATATCTTGAAGGACTGGTTGATCCTTCACTAATTCCTGTCAGCAAATCAGTTTTCATCCTGACAACGATCCTCCAGGCATGTATATTTACTGGACTTTCCTTGTTGGCAGGAAGATGGTTTGCCTCAAGGATGAATTATGTTGTATTTCCTGAATTTGAAAGGAGGTATTTTTATTCATCACTGATTCTCGGACTTTTAACAGGTCTTATTCTTCTGGGGGTTGATTACGTATTTCATACTGGTGGTATTATACCCACATTCTTCTCAATAAACCCTCCTGCAATATGGAAATCATTACTTGCCTGTTTTTACGGTGGAATAGTGGAGGAAATATTAATGCGCTTATTCCTGGTTTCAATGTTGGCATATATTATTAATCTGGTAGCAGGCAGAAAATCAGGGAACAGGAAAGAGCGGGCAGGGATATTTGCTTCAATGATAGTTGCCGGTATTTTTGGTCTTGCACACATACCGGTTATGGGAATGATAACGGAGCTGACCCCTGCAATTATAACAAGGGTTATAATATTAAACAGTACAGGAGGGATAATCTATGGATATCTCTATATCAGGAGAGGCCTTTTATATGCCATGGTGGCACATTTCACAGCTGATATTGTACTACAGGTAATTTTCCCTTTAATATATTTCCGGCCATGAATTGTTTTATTTTGATATTACCTGTATTTCTGTTCAGGTATGTTCTGGTGGCTTGTATTAATAAAGCAAAATTGCATGATCTGAACTTCTTCCCTCCGGGTAATAGGCTTGAGGAAACAGCCAGAAAAACATACCTGTTATTCAACACAGCACTTCTATTTATCCCTGTTTTCCTGGACATGAAAAGAGGCATTATACCCTCAGTGGGTATAATGTTATATGGAATCTCATTGATTATATATATTCTATCTATTTTATCCTTCTGCCTTTCACATGGGCTTGTGCATAAAGGACTTTATTTGTATTCCAGAAATCCACAGGCACTTAGCTTCATTATTTTATACTTCTCCATTACACTAATAAGTAAGACATGGATATATGGATTGATGCTACTGCCCCTGGTCTGGTCTTTTAAAATGATATCCCTTTCCGAAGAAAGATGGTGTAAAAATAAGTTTGGTTATCAATGGGAGGAATATTTCAGGTCCACAAAGAGGTTTATATAATTGATATCAAATGATTGCAAACCCTTCCCGCCATGGATCAGTATATTAATATCTAATATTATTCTGTTATATTCACGGAGAATGAAAATTGCATCAATGATAAGATATTACATGTTCCTGTTTCTGATACTATTGGCTTTTTCATCCTGCAGCAAGACAGAAACACTGGCCGATATAAAGGAGGCCATTACACTTGATCTTATTGAGGATATCAGCTCAGACAGTCTTATGTCATATGTGACCTGGATGCAGAATATGGGTACACGGTTCTGCCTGGCAGAAAACCGCAGGCAGGTGGCGGTAGCTATTCGCGATAAGTATGACAGCTTTGGTTATACCGATACACGGCTTGATTCATTTATACTCGAACGTACATACAGGGATATAGATTACAGTCTCTGGCAATATAATGTTGTAGCACGAATTAAAGGTAGTTTATATCCGGATTCGGTATCAGTAATGGGCGCACATTATGACAGTATTCTGGGTGGAAATGAAAGTGATCCTTTCACCCTTGCTCCCGGTGCTCATGATAATGCCAGTGGTGTGGCTGCAGCCCTTGAAGTGGCGAGGGTAATAAAAGCAAATAATTTCATCCCTGAAGGAAGTATTGAATTTGTGGCTTTTGCTGCAGAGGAGCTTGGTCTTTATGGAAGTATGCATTATGCTTCATCAGCAAGATATGCAGATGCCAGTATTAAACTGATGCTGAATAACGATATGATTGCCTATGAGCCTTCAGGAAATAAGGAGCAATGGAAGGTTAATATCCTTAATTATGAAAATTCATTGAATCTTCCACTCATTGCCAGTCGACTGGCTGCAAAGTATACGGTTCTGAATACATATACCGATAATACCTATAACATGTACAGCGATAGTTTTATGTTTTCACAATATGGATATCCTGCACTTTTCTTCTTCAAGGATGCCGACGATCCCTACTATCATTCGACAAATGATATTGTTAGTAATTGTAATTTTACCTATTCCAGGGAAATTGTCAGTATCTCTGCAGCAATACTGGTTGAGAAAAATGTATACAACAGGTAGGTCTTCACTCATACAATTTTATAAGGCGAATCATCTCTTTATATGTTATACAACATCAGGTTCAAATCAACGTAAGGGTATTTTTGTCACTTAATGTGAAATTATCATATTTGTCATTATTTTGTGTGAAAATTTAACATTCGTTAATTTTAGATCTCATTTTCTAAATTTATAAAAAGGTCTGTATGTCCAAACAAATTAAGCTACGTAAAGGGCTGAATATCAGGATAAAAGGAAAGGCTGACAAAATTCTGATACCTGAGGAACGGCCCGGCAGGTTTGCTGTTAAGCCTGTTGATTTTCCGGGACTGATCCCCAAGATGTGCGTTAAACCCGGTGAAGAGGTAAAAGCAGGGACAACACTCTTCTACGATAAGAAAAACGAGAAGGTAAAATATACTTCTCCGGTTAGTGGGGTTGTGCTCGATGTAGTAAGAGGAGAACGACGTCGTATACTTGAAGTGGTTATTGAAACAAAAGGTGATGATTATTTAGATTTTGGCAAGGGTGATCCTGAAAAGATGAAACCGGGAGATATTAAGGATAAGATCCTGGAGTCTGGCTTATGGCCTGCAGTAAGGCAAAGGCCCTACCATATTGTGGCAAACCCTGAAGAAAGTCCCAAATCAATATTCATATCAGGTTTTGATACAGCCCCGCTGGGAGCCGACTTTGATTATATTATTGATCACCTGCCAGGGGAAGATTATATTGCTGGTATTAAGGTACTCAGTAAGCTAACGGAAGGCAATGTCTATCTTGGTTTAAGTAATAATACAACGTCAGACATTCTGAAAAGTACACCTGGTGTTGAAATTAACTATTTTTCAGGCCCGCATCCTGCCGGTAATGTGGGGGTGCAGATACATCACATAGATCCGGTGAATAAGGGTGAGTTGGTGTGGTATGTTAACCTGCAGGATATTGTATCGATAGGTCACCTTTTTAATACAGGCAAGTATGCACCGGATAAGATAGTTGCACTTGCTGGATCGGAGGTTGAAAAACCAAGGTATTACCGTACACGTACAGGTGCAAGCATAAGTACTATAATTAAGAGTAACATAACTTCATTCAATGTAAGGTATATCAGTGGTAATGTACTTACCGGGCAGAAGATTCAAAGCGATGGTTTCCTTGGTTATTATGATTCATTAATTAGTGTAATACCTGAGGGCGACCACTATGAATTTTTCGGATGGATTACCCCCGGGTTGAATAAATTCAGCTTGTCACGCACTTTCCTTACCTGGCTGATGCCATGGAAAAAATACCGTCTCGACACAAATTTTCATGGCGGAGAAAGGGCTTTTGTTATTACAGGTGAATATGAAAAAGTCCTGCCAATGGATGTTTATCCAATGCAATTACTTAAGTCAATACTTGTTGAGGATATTGACAGAATGGAGCAGCTGGGTATATATGAGGTAGCAGATGAAGATTTTGCACTCTGTGAGTTTATATGTCCTTCAAAAATAGAAATACAATCAATCATCCGCAAAGGACTTGACCTGATGGTTAAGGAGATGAGTTAAACAATAAAAACCATTATCTTAATAATGAAAGCATTAAGAAAACAGATAGATAAGATCAAACCTCATTTCGAAAAAGGCGGAAGGTTTGAAAAACTTCAATCCCTGTTTGATGCCGTAGAGGTGTTGATCTTTGTGCCCAACAGGGTAACTACCAGGGGCTCTCATATCCGTGATGGTGTGGACATGAAGAGGGTGATGATAACTGTATGGATTGCTCTTGTTCCTGCAGTGCTGTTCGGTATATATAATATCGGACTGCAACATTATCAGTCAATTAATGTGGAAGCAGGTTTCTGGCAAATGGTATGGTTTGGGTTCCTTAGATTCCTTCCTCTTCTCCTGGTGAGTTATATTGTGGGTCTTGGTATTGAAATAATATTTGCACAGATAAGGGGGCATGAAGTAAATGAAGGATATTTCGTAACAGGTTTACTCATACCTCTAATTGTTCCTGTTGATGTACCTCTCTGGCAACTGGCAATAGCAGTTGTATTCGCAGTAATAATAGGCAAAGAGGTCTTTGGCGGTACAGGGATGAACATTCTGAACCCTGCTCTGGTAGCGAGAGCGTTCCTCTTTTTCAGCTACCCAAAGTGGATGTCGGGTGACCTTGTGTGGATAGCCGACCTTGTAAAGGGACAAGGCGTTGCCGATACGTTTTCCGGAGCTACTCCACTGGCACAGGCTGCACTTCATGAGGTGGACAGCATGCCTTCGGTAATGGAAATGTTTATTGGAACGATACCCGGATCTGTCGGAGAAACATCCACAATAGCAATACTGTTAGGAGCTGCTATCCTGATATATACAGGTGTTGGTAGCTGGAAGATTATACTCAGCGTATTTGCAGGAGGTTTTGGTATGGGACTATTGTTGAATGCGTTCGCAGTTAATCCTTTTATGGAAATACCTGCACATTACCACCTTGTTATGGGAGGCTTTGCTTTTGGTGCTGTATTTATGGCTACAGATCCTGTGAGTGGAAGCCAGACAGAAACAGGTAAATGGATTTACGGTTTCCTTATAGGTATTCTGGCAATATTGATAAGGGTACTTAACCCTGCGTTCCCGGAAGGAATGATGCTGGCTATACTGTTTATGAACGTATTTGCCCCGCTTATAGATTACTATATAGTGCAGGCAAACATAAGGAGAAGATTAAAAAGGGCAGTAAGTAATTAAAAGATATTTGCAATGAAACAATTCAGTAACAGATATATATTCATCTTTGCGACAGTGATGGTTGCCATTGTGGCCCTGATACTCTCCGCTGCCGCATTACTGCTGCAACCTCTGCAGCAAAAGAATGCGGAAATAGAGAAAAAACGTAATATCCTTGCTTCAGTAGGAGTGGAAGCTACGGAACAAACAGCTGAAGACCTGTATGATAAATATATTACTAATTCTTATGCCCTCAACTCAGAGGCTGATAAGGTAGAGGATGTAGACCCTTTCAATGTGGATGTTCGTAAAGAACAGAGAAAAGATCTCCAGGAGCAGGTGTTCCCTGTGTTCGAAGCCAGTCTTGAGGATGGTAGTAAAAGCTATATAATGCCTCTTGAAGGCAAGGGGCTGTGGGGGCCTATTTATGGCTATATATCAATAAAAGAAGACATGAGGACGATTAACGGTGTAACATTCGACCACAAATCTGAAACACCTGGACTGGGAGCTGAAATAAACGAAAGCTGGTTTGAAGCACAGTTTGTTGGTAAAAAGCTTTTTGAGGATGAGGAGTTCGTGAGTATACTGGTACAAAAAGGTGGTGCTGAAGAAGATGATCCCCATGCGGTTGATGCAATATCGGGGGGTACCATTACCAGTAAAGCGCTTGAAGCGATGTTGTATGACTGCCTCATTAATTATGTTAAATTCCTGGAAAAAAATAGTGAATAAGATATGAGCAAACAAAAAGAAAGAGAACCATTGTTCTCAACCAAGAACCTGAAATTGCTGAGAGAACCACTGGGTGATAACAACCCAATTACAATACAGGTGCTGGGTATATGTTCGGCACTGGCCGTGACAGCGAAGCTGAAGCCTGCCGTCGTGATGGCTATATCAGTACTGGTGGTACTCTCGGTTTCTAATGTAATAGTATCATTGTTCAGGAAATCAGTGCCACCGAGAATCAGGATTATTTTCCAGCTCGTGGTTATAGCTATGATGGTTATCCTTGTCGACCAGGTGCTTAAAGCCTTTGCGTTTGAGGTGAGTAAACAACTGTCGGTCTTCGTGGGCCTCATTATTACTAACTGTATTATTATGGGGCGTCTGGAAGCATTTGCCATGGCAAACAAACCCTGGGAATCATTCCTGGACGGTATTGGTAATGCTGCTGGCTATGGTCTAATACTTATAATAGTCGGGTTTTTCAGGGAGTTCCTTGGATCGGGAACCATATTCGGCTATGCGGTAATGGAAAAGGTTGGCCTGTATAATATAGGTTATGAAAATAATGGCTTAATGATCCTGCCACCTATGGCCCTTATCACCGTGGGCATAATTATCTGGATTCAGAGAAGTCGTAACAGCGATCTGGTTGATAAAAGTTAAAAATGGCAACTATGGAAAATCTGGTAAATATTTTTGTACGATCAGTCTTTATAGACAATATGGTATTCGCATATTTCCTTGGAATGTGCTCATACCTTGCAGTCTCGAAAACAGTAAAGACATCGGTCGGATTGGGTGTTGCAGTAGTGTTCGTTCTGACCATTACCGTACCTGTGAACTATCTTATTCATAATTTCCTTCTCAAGGAAGGTGCACTTACGTGGTTAAGCGGATCCCTGGCTGAGGTCGACCTCAGCTTCCTGTCCTTTATTATGTTCATAGCTGTTATCGCATCAATGGTGCAGCTGGTCGAAATGGTGGTTGAGAAATTCAGTCCTTCCCTCTATACATCACTTGGTATATTCCTGCCCCTGATAGCGGTGAACTGTGCAATACTGGGCGGATCACTTTTTATGGTGGAAAGGGAATATGCAAATATTGGTGAAGCAACAGTTTTCGGCTTTGGTTCGGGCGTTGGCTTCCTGCTGGCTATAGCAGGCATAGCAGCAATCAGGGAAAAAATACAATATTCGAATGTGCCGGCACCACTGAGAGGGCTTGGTATAACATTTATTATAACCGGGCTGATGGGAATCGCTTTCATGAGCTTTATGGGTATTAAACTGTAAAATTGCATAATTATGATATTAGCTACATCCACAATAGTTGTTATCGGAATAAGTATACTGGTCTTCCTGGCGGTAATACTTCTGCTCGTTATTATACTGTTGTATGCAAGAAAAAAACTTGTGCCCCAGGGCGATGTTAAACTGCAGGTGAATGATAGGGACATGACCGTATCTCCAGGTAGTAACGTTATGACAACACTTTCAAATAACGGGATATTCCTCCCTTCAGCATGTGGGGGAGGCGGAACATGCGGACAGTGCAAATGCCAGATCCTCGAGGGTGGAGGATCAATATTACCTACAGAAACAGGATTTTTTACACGCAGGGAACAACAGAACAACTGGCGCCTGGGTTGCCAGGTCAAGGTTAAGCAGGATATGGTTATAAAATTACCGGAAGAAATCCTGGGTATAAAGAAATGGGAGTGTGAAGTGGTGTCAAATAAAAATGTTGCAACATTTATCAAGGAATTCGTTGTTAAACTGCCTGAAGGAGAAACAATGGAATTCAGGTCGGGTGAATATGTCCAGATCGATGTTCCTAAATTCGATATCTCATTTAAAGATATGGATGTTGAAGAAGAATTCAGGGATGAATGGGATAAATATAAGATGTGGGACCTTAGAACTAAAAACTCTGAAGAGACAATACGTGCCTATTCTATGGCAAACCACCCCGCAGAAGGTAATATTATCATGCTAAATATTCGTATAGCAACTCCTCCGTGGGACAGGAAAAGGAACCAGTTTATGAACGTGCCTCCCGGAATATGTTCTTCTTATGTCTTTACCCGTAAACCGGGTGATAAAGTCATGATGTCAGGTCCTTATGGAGATTTCCATATTAAGGATACTGAAAGTGAAATGATATATATTGGCGGTGGTGCCGGTATGGCTCCAATGAGATCACATATCTACCACCTTTTCCATACATTGCATACAGGTCGTAAAGTGTCATACTGGTATGGAGCACGGTCAAAACGCGAAATATTCTATGAAGATGAATTCAGGGCTATAGAAAAGAAATTTCCTAATTTTACTTTTAACCTGGCCCTCTCAGAACCCATGCCGGAAGATAACTGGGAAGGATATACCGGGTTTATTCACCAGGTGCTGTTTGATGAGTACCTGAGTAAACTGGAAGAACCTGAAGATATAGAATATTACTTCTGTGGTCCGCCTCTAATGAACGATGCAGTAATAAAATTACTGTATGACTTGGGTATACCGGATGAAAATGTGTCGTTTGACGATTTTGGTGGTTAATTATTCAGCCTGAAACTGACGCGCTGTCTCCACGATGGCTCCGCCACGAAGAAAGTAACTATACGAAGGAGTAAATTGTGAGACATTATTTCTAACAAAAGAGGACCGTTTTGGGAACGGTCCTCTTTCTTTCTTATCCTTTGAAGATAGGGGGAAAGGGGAATATGAAAACATATCTTCAAAACAAATCTATAACTTTATTTTATTATATAAATATCTTTTTGGCGAACCATATAAAATAATACACCAACAGCTCTTTTCTTTACATAAAGTTAATTTCCAATTCTTTCAGATATTAATTAATTTCGGAATAAATTAATATGAGCGAAATGAAGAGCAGGTATTTAATATTATTCTCAGGGCTTATTATTACTTTATTTTCCTGTAAATCAGATGAAAAAACTGAATCAAAAATACAGGGTCTCACCCAGGGTACCAGCTACTCAGTGATATGGTTTCACCACAGGGGGCTCAGTGACCAGGATGTACAGGATGATATTGAAGAATTGCTGACGGTAATAGATGAATCATTGTCAACCTATAACCCCGGTTCGGTAATTTCCCTGGTTAACAGGAATGAGGAAGTTGTACTCGATACTATGTTTATCAATGTATTCAATAGAGCATACGAGATATGGGCCTTAACCGGAGGTGCATTCGATATAACAGCTGCCCCTCTGATCAACGCATGGGGCTTTGGACCTGATGCAACAAAAAGATTTAATGAAAGTATCAAAAACAGGCTTATGGAGCTTGTTGGGATGGATAAGATAAAAATTGTAGACGGGATGGTCATAAAAAGCGATCCTGATATGTGCCTGGATGTTAATGCAATAGCACAGGGATATACGGTGGATGTAATCTGTAATTACCTGTCATCAGAAGGATTTGATAGTTACCTCGTGGAAGTGGGGGGTGAAGTACGTACAAAGGGAAAAAAACCGGGCGACATGCCCTGGATAATAGGACTTGATAAACCCAGTGATGGCAATTATACACCCGGACTTTACAGACAGGCCGATATTAAACTGGTTGATAAAGCACTGGCTACATCGGGTAACTACAGGAAATTCTTTATTGAAGACGGAATTAAATATTCTCATACCATTGATCCTAAAACAGGCTACCCCGTAAAACATCAATTGTTGAGTGCTACAATAATAGCTGATGACTGCATGACAGCAGATGCTCTGGCAACAGCCTGCATGGTTATGGGCCTGGAAAAAGCCAGGGAACTGATACTTGAAGTGGAGGGGATTGATGCTTATTTTGTATATTCAGATGAAGAAGGTGACTTCAAGACATGGTTTACCGATGGAATGATAAGCCACCTGTCAGACTGATCATTATGCACCACGGCAGGAGGAACAGCCAGGAGAATCATCACTGGGGTGACAGCCAACATCAATGCTCTGTGCACACTTAATGCCTCGCTTGGCCATCTCCTTGTTTCTCCCAACATGAGTCTCAGGGAAACGTCCTTTCCTGGTGAACAGTATCTTGAAAGCCATAGCCAACAGGGCTATCGTTACCAGTACAAGACTTAAAAGCAGTAGTTTTATAAACATAATGACCTTCTTGCTGAGTTATAAAATATTGAATACAAATTTAATAAAACATTTTGATACTTATTTATAAAACAAGAAGGGATTATCTTTGTTTAATAACTGAAAGAATATAAAGATTAATACAGGCAGTGATTCCTACAAATGAATAAATCATTCTCTGAAAGGATAACTGCCCGAAGCTGAACAAACAGGTAATAATGGAAAAACAGGACAAGAAAAAGAAGAATTATAACAAGAAAGAAGTATTATCAGATTATAAACTGGCTAACCTGAGCAGGAATTTAAGTACTATAGGGCGCCGCGAAGTATTATCGGGGAAAGCAAAATTCGGAATATTCGGTGATGGAAAGGAAATAGCACAGATAGCACTGGCCAAACAGTTCAAAGATGGTGACTGGCGATCAGGATATTATCGGGATCAAACCTGGATGATGGCCATGGGCCTGTTCGATGCTGAAGGTTTCTTTCACCAGCTCTACGGGAATACGGATAAAGAACTGAACCCTGGGAATGGCGGCAGGGTGTTCAATAATCACTTTTCCACCCCCAATATTAATCCCGATGGCAGCTGGAAAGAACTGTCAAAACTAAAAAATTCCTCCGCTGACTTATCCCCTACTGCAGGACAGATGCCAAGACTTGTCGGGCTGGCGTATGCATCAAAACTTTTTCGTGAAAACAGTGAGCTCGCAAAATTTAAAAACCTGTCTGTGAACGGTAATGAAGTAGCATTTGGTTCCATAGGCGATGCGAGTACATCGGAAGGTCATTTCTGGGAAACTATTAATGCTGCAGGTGTATTACAGGTGCCAATGGCCCTGTCGGTCTGGGATAATGGCTATGGGATATCAGTTCCAAAAAAATACCAGACAACTAAAAGCAGTATATCTGAAATTCTTAAGGGCTTTGAAAGCAGGAAAAAGGGTGAAGGGATAAGGATATTCAAAGGAAAAGGCTGGGACTACCCCGGGCTGATTGACATGTATAAGAAAGGAATAGAAATGTGTCGGGACGGTCACGTGCCGGTGGTATTCCATATCGATGAGGTAACACAACCCCTCGGGCATTCAACATCAGGATCGCATGAAAGGTACAAAGACAAGGAAAGACTGCAGTGGGAAAAGGATTTTGACCCGATAAAAAAAATGCGTGAATGGATAATCACAGAAAGAATAGCCAGTGAAAAAGATCTCGATAATATAGAAAAAGAGGCTGAAACAGAAGCTCAGGCAGCACGCAAAAAAGCATGGAACGCCTTCCAGGAGCCTATCAGGATTGAACGTGACGCACTGGTAAAACTGGTTAAAGAGAAAAATTGCAGGTGCGAAAGCCAGGGCAAAGAAGATTCTGTTGAGAATATTATCGATGACCTGCAAAAAATAATGCACCCCATAAGAAAAGATAATTTCGTGGCGGCAAGACGCATAATCAGGAATGTATGCAGCGATTGTAATAAGAAGAACAGCCTGAAAAATGACCTGCAGGCATGGCTTAAAAGAAACAGGGAGGATGGGTACCAACGGTATAATACATTCCTCTATAACGAGACCAACAGGTCGTCACTTAAAGTTAAGCCTGTTGATCCTGTTTATTCCGATGATTCACCTATCGTACCGGGACGTGAAATACTGAGGGATAATTACGAAGTACAGTTCTCAAAGAACCCATTACTGCTTTCATTTGGTGAAGACGCGGGCAAAATAGGCGGTGTTAATCAGAGCTATGAAGGGTTACAATCAAAATTCGGGGAGTTGAGGATTACCGATACCGGTATCAGGGAAGCAACAATATTGGGACAGGGAATAGGACTTGCCCTGAGAGGGCTGAGGCCAATAGCCGAGATACAATATCTTGATTACCTTCTTTATGCAATACAGGGCTTAAGTGATGATGTGGCTACCACACATTACCGTACTGCAGGTAATATGGCTGCCCCACTGATAGTAAGCACACGTGGACACAGGCTCGAAGGAATATGGCATAGCGGATCACCACTGGGGATGCTTATAAATTCAGTAAGAGGAGTTTATGTATGTGTCCCACGTGATATGACAAGAGCTGCAGGTTTCTATAATACTCTCCTGGAAGGCGATGATCCGGGCATAGTGATAGAACCACTCAACGGGTACAGGCTGAGGGAGAAACGCCCTGATAATATAGGTGAATACCGCATACCTCTCGGTGTACCTGAAATACTGAACGAAGGAAGAGATATCAGCGTAATATCATACGGTTCAACGTTAAAAATAGCCATGGAGGCAGTCGGGCAGCTTAAAAAACATGATATATCCGTTGAATTGATAGATGTACAGACCTTATTGCCTTTTGACATAAATGGAGTAATTCTGAAGTCATTAAAGAAAACAGGCAAAATATTATTCCTGGACGAAGATGTTCCGGGTGGTACAACAGCCTTCATGATGCAACAGGTGCTGGAAAAGCAGAAAGGATGGTTTTATCTCGACAGCCAGCCTAAAACCCTTACAGCCAGGGAACACAGACCAGCATATTCAAGTGATGGCGATTACCTTTCAAAACCTTCTGCTGAGGATATCTTTGATGAAGTTTACGGCATAATGAGGGAAGCAAAACCTGACAAATACGTTGATTTCCTGGTTTAGAAAGGTCAGATATCCTTCCTGTCTTCTTCGGAATGGGTCTTCTTTGCTTCTTTATCTTCGCTTATTCGTCTTATCTTGATGTTAAAAGCGGCCATGAAGATACTCATAAACGGACTTATAATATTGAAGAAACAGTAGGGGGCATAGGTGAAGGTTGATACACCCAGTACTCCTGCCTGTGTGGCACCACAAGTATTCCATGGTATAAGCACGGATGTTACTGTTCCTGAATCTTCAAGACTCCGGCTTAGTACTTCAGGTTTAAGATCCATTTCCTCGTAAATCCTGGCGAACATACGGCCCGGAACAACAATAGCCAGGTACTGGTCGGATGCGGTGGTATTAAAGAAAATACATGTACCTACAGTAGCGGCTACCAGGCTGCCAGCATTATGAACAACTTTCATAATATACTTGGTGATCTTTATAAGCATGCCTGCCGATTCCATGACACCACCAAAAACCATTGCCGCGATAATAAGCCAGATGGTATTAAGCATGCCCGCCATACCACGTGTTGATAACAGTTCATTTACTGCTGCGTTGTCAGTGCTAACGGAAACACTGCCGAACATGGTCCTCATAGCACTTATATACGATTGCTTAACGTAATTGCCATCTGTATTGGCAACTTCACGAATCACATCGGGTTGCAATATTATTGCAAAAATGGCTCCTGCCAGTGTACCTGCTATGAGTGCCGGCAGGGGAGGAACTTTCTTTATTATAATGAAAATAAGGAATGCCGGAACAACAAGTAAAACAGGACTTACATTGAACTTATTTTCTATTGATGTCATCACAGCTTCGACATTGGTGCCGGCAGCATCAAGATTGTTGGCAAAACCTATGATGAGAAAAATAATTAAGGTTATTATTATACTTGGCCCCGTGGTGAGTACCATATACCTGATATGGGTAAACAGGTCTGTTCCAGCCATGGCGGGTGCAAGGTTGGTGGTGTCGGATAAGGGAGACATCTTATCCCCGAAATAGGCACCGGAAATGATTGCACCTGCTACCAGGCCCTTATTGAAACCCAGGGTGGTGCCTATCCCAAGCAATGCAATACCTATTGTGGCCACGGTGGACCAGGAACTGCCCGTTGCCAGAGATACAATGGCACAAATTATCACACTTGCAAAAAGGAAGATAGTGGGGTTTAGAAGCTTCAGGCCATAGTAAATAAGCATTGGCACAACACCGCTTATCATCCATGTGCCTGCCAGGGATCCTATAAGGAATAAAATCAGGATGGACGGCATGGCTGATCCTATACTGTTAACTATTGTCGCCCTGATGGATTTCCAGCTGTGACCCAGCCTTACTGCAAGCAGTCCTGCTACAGTTGCAGAAAGAACGAGAGCAATCTGGTTGGCCCCCGAAAGTGTTTCATCACCGAAATACCTGACATTGAAAGTGAGAAGGATAATTAATAATATGATTGGTATCAATGCTTCAAATAGATTCGGGTCCCTTGTTGCCTTTGTCATAGCTCCCATGTAATTTCTAGAAGCCGCAAGATAAAGTTTTTTTCCTTTTTATCCATCATTCAATTATTCCATTATTGATTCTGAGGGCTGTCGGTGGTAAGGTCGAGATTACCCCCTTTGCTCGGGGCTCGGTTCATTTAATCCAATGCACCATAATAAATTTATAATTGCCTTTCCTTTTATTTTTAATTATCTTGTTGTATAATTGGTAGCTATGAAAAGCGATATTGATTTTTTTACCATAAGGCCTGAGGACAAAATTCCTCAAAAGGGCAGGATGTTGATATCAGAGCCATTCCTGCCTGATACTTTCTTTAATCGTACACTCGTATACCTTACCGAGCATAATGAGAAAGGATCGGTCGGCTTTATTTTGAACAAATCAATAAATTTAAAGGTTAATGACGCCCTTGAGGGTTTCCCGGCATGGGATGAAAGATTGGCAATGGGTGGACCCGTGGCACCGGATACACTCCATTACCTTCATACAATGGGTAATATTATCCCCGATAGCGTGTGGGTGTCGGATAATATCTACTGGGGTGGCAATATTGAAGTAATAAAAGATCTCATAAACACCAGTAAAGCTGATAAGGGAGATATCCGTTTCTTCCTCGGCTATTCAGGGTGGGGTGAAGGACAGCTGGAAAAGGAATTGCAGGAAAATTCATGGGTAATAGCTGATGTTGCCCCTGAGGTCGTTATGAGATACAGGAAAGAGGATAGCTGGAAAACAGTTCTGCGCTCACTCAATAAAAGATACCGGCTATGGGCCGAATTTCCTGACAGCCCTGAAATGAATTAATGCATTATTTTGTAGACAAGCTCCTTTAACAGGTCACCTTCTGAACTGGACACATCACCTATACCTTTCGATTTCATGTCGAACTCACGGAGAAGGCTTATGATTCTTATGGTCTTACGTGGATCATAATTCCTTGAAGCCATCTCATAGTCACTTACAAAGAAAGGATTTATCCTCAGGATGGATGCTACGTTATTCCTTGATTTGTCCTGCAGGTAATGATATATAAGAAGTTTCCTGAAAAAGGAAAAAATAGTAGCCAGGCTGATGGCAATAGGATTATCCCTGGGATTGTGTCCAAAATAATTAACTATCAGGTTAGCCTTTAAAATGTCTTTGCGGCCGATGGCATTCTGTAGTTCAAAATTGTTGAAATCCTTGCTTATGCCTATCCGCTTCTCAATGTCGGCAGCTGTAATCGTGTTCTCTCCTTCGGGCATCGCTATCAGTAACTTGTCAAGCTCATTCACTATGCGCGAAAGATCAGAGCCGAGGTATTCAGTTAAAATATGACTCACATTCCTGTCAGCCTTTATATTATGCTCACGCAGGTAAGAATCGATCCAGTCGGGAACCTGGTAATCTTTTAAGCGTTGTGACAGGTACAGCTCCACATTCTTATTCTTCTCAAGAGCCTTGTACAGGGAGGTGCGTTTGTCCAGTTTAAGATATTTATAGCTTATCACCAGCACAGTGCTGTTGAGGGGATGCTCAAGGTATTTGGTGAGCTGGTCAAGGTCCTTCAGGTAATGAGCTTCCTTTACAATGACCACCTGCTGGTTCGACATCATCGGGAAACGGCGTGCAGTATTGATGATAGTCGGCATATCAGTCTCTTCACCATAAAGAATAACCTGGTTAAATGATTTTTCTTCCTCGGCAAGAATATTATCCTCTATATAATCAATCAGGAGGTCTATATAATAAGGCTCATCTCCATGAAGGAAATATACATATTTGTATATCTTCTTACTGAGATCAGATATTATTCTGTCGAAATTTTCCTTCATAGTTAGAACCTGAGGTGCTTGACCGATATTGCGTTTTCTTTTATCTCCGAAAGTGTCTCAATGCCTATCCGAAGGTGTGTTTCGGTAAAACTGTCCGATGTCTGCCTGTCGCGTTCCTCTGTCTTGATACCTGCTGAAATCATTGGCTGGTCTGTTACCAGCAGTAGTGCCCCGGTTGGTATTTCGTTTGTGAAACCTACGGTGAAAATGGTTGCTGTCTCCATGTCTATAGCCATGGCCCGGGTCTTTTGCAGGTACCTCTTAAACCTGTCATCATATTCCCATACCCGTCTATTGGTAGTGTATGTGGTACCTGTCCAGTATTCAAGTGAATGCCTGTTGATCACCGAGGCCAGTGCTATCTGTAATTTGAACGATGGCAGGGCCGGCACTTCAAGAGGCAGATAATCATTAGAGGTACCATCACTCCGTATGGCAGCTATAGGTACGATGAGATCCCCGACCTTGTTCTTCTTCTTGAGCCCGCCACACTTGCCAAGAAAGAGGAGTGCTTTAGGCTTAACAGCCGATAAGAGATCGGTGATGGTTGCTGCATTGGGACTGCCCATACCAAAATTAATAATTGTAATGCCATTGGCCGAGGCATTAGGCATGTTCCTTGCCAGACCCGTAACCTCAACATTATGCATGTCAGCGTACAACTGGACGTAGTTCTGGAAATTGGTTAACAATATGTACTTGCTAAAATCTTCAATCTTCCTCCCTGTATATCTGGGTAACCAGTTATCTACTATTTCTGCTTTTGTCTTCATTGATTATCCGGAATTGTATTTATCTCAATATATTTGTTCCTTAATAGGTGATAGAAATTCAAAAATACAAAAACTCGGGTGAAAGAACTCAATCTGCCTGCATATTCATTCAGGTTTAAATCGGGCACCAATGGTAAAGCATTGGTATACGATGAAATACGTAAAAAATATGTAGTTCTTACTCCAGAAGAATGGGTCAGACAGCATTTTGTCAGGTACCTGGTAAATGAAAAAAAAGTTCCACCCGGACTTATGGCAGTTGAAGTAACGTTTAAAATGAACAGGCTAACCAGGAGAGCTGATATACTGGTCTATGACAGGGCGGGGCAGCCGGTAATGATTGTTGAATGCAAGGCTCCGGAGGTAAAGATAAGTGCTGCGGTATTTGACCAGATTGTATCCTATAACCTTAAATTCAGACTAAAATATATAGTTGTGACAAATGGATTGAAGCATTTTGCCTGTTCAACAGACCTTGATAAGGGAGAGTGGTCGTTCCTCGATACTATTCCTCATTATGATTCATTAATTGATGCTTTTTAGTATGATAGATGTATGTTGTGCTATAATACATAATGACGACTCTGACATACTCCTTGTACAGAGGGGTGAGGATACCGATCATCCACTTCAATGGGAATTTCCGGGAGGTAAAATAAAAAATAATGAAAATCCTGAAGACAGCATAATAAGGGAGATAGATGAAGAACTGACAATGGATATAATAATAACAGGAAACCTGCCCCCCGTGAAATATGATTATGGTTTTAAGCAGGTCTGTCTTTTTCCCTTCCTCTGTGATACAATAACTGATGAACCTGAGCTTACCGAACACCTCGCATATAAATGGGTTAAAGCATCAGGACTGGATAAAATAAATCTGTGCGCTGCTGATATTATTGTTGCAGAGGAGTATAGCAAAAGAAATATACCTGGTTATAAAGGAGTAAATGAATCAGGTGCTGAGCTTAACACCAATGACAGGAATAATATTAAGGAAATGCTTACCGGGAAAGGAGGGTACGGAGCATGCGATATACTTGCTGATAATATAATAAATGATAACAAAGTACTTGACTTAATGATAGATTATTCCTTATCAGCTAATAAAACCCTGGCTTTCAGGGCATCATATTGTATAATTAAAGCGGAGGAAAAAGCTCCGGGCATTGTGGAAAGGTATTACGGACTTTTCGCTGAATCGCTCCAGAAGCTTGAAAACGAATCCGTTATTCGTGCCTTCCTTAAGGTGCTCAATACATCCGATTTAGGTAAGCTCAACGAGAATCAACAGGGTATTCTGGCAGAATACTGTTTTACATGGCTTAGAAGCGCTAAATCCGCCATTGCAATAAAAGCCTACTCTATGGAAGCCCTGTATAAGCTGAGCCTTATATATCCTGAACTGGTAACTGAGCTCAGGTTATCTATCATTAGCGTTATGGAAGGCGGTTCAGCAGGAATAAAAGCCCGCGGCCAGCAGATCCTTAAATTACTACCTTCCTGAATATTCACTTCTAACACCATTCTCTACCCATCCCCTTACCCAATAACCTGCGCTAATACAGTTCTATCTTTATTCAGTAACCTTCCTGCAGGATTTCCTTAAGAAGGTTGAGCAGCGTTGAGTAGGATTTAGTAGAGTTTAGCTTCCAAGCTTTATAATTTTAGTAGGAGGAACTCATTCTCAGCTTACTCTCAACTCACTCTTTAGTACCACCTTCTCCTCCTCAACTTATCCTTATCATTCACATCATTGGCATCGAGTACCCACATACCCCTGCCATGTGTGGCAATAATGATCATGTTGTCCCTGGGATGTATTTGCAGGTCATGAACATAGGCGTAAGGAAGA
>Ga0272443_10000129_pt1 | contig 142999 bp, 111 predicted proteins | sample SSMAcet12_FD_193581 | JGI IMG/M metagenome (GOLD analysis project Ga0272443, IMG submission 193581) | Marine sediment archaeal communities from Little Sippewissett salt marsh, Falmouth, MA, United States - SSM-Acet-12 | ecosystem: Environmental > Aquatic > Marine > Wetlands > Sediment ... | reverse complement strand
CTGGCGCATCCAGCCCGCCACCGTGAAACAGGCGCAAAACTCTAGTTATGGGTGGTCCAAAGTTCGGTCTCACTGCAACAGGCGCAAAACTCTAGTTATGGGTGGTCCAAAGTTCGGTCTCACTGCAAACCCAATAAGACTCTAGATACTACTGGATGAAACTTCGGTGGTAGGCCACACGCGCGAAATGAATGGTGCCTCCGTGCATCAAGTCTTCCTTCTTGCGTGCCAAGGCAGAGAAGATTGCGCGATCAAATTCATATACTGCAATCGCATTTCTTAGATGCATAAAGAGACGCGCCCCTCCGCTATGTGCAATCAAGGAGGGGCGCTCAATCTGGAAACTCTCACCTACAGAGCTGTGGCAACAAATATTAAGCTGCGGTTCGCAGCGTTCGGCGGCGATGCGGCGCGTGGCGCCGGAAGATCATCGTCATCAGAAGAGCGAGCAGCACGCCGGACAAGCCGACAACGGCCCAAACCGCCTTCGAAGCGATGGCTAGCACGTCGTTCACGATCCGCGTGATGAACGTCTCGACCTCGTTGATCTTGTCGTCGACGAACTTCTTCGCGTTCCGGATCGGTGCGGTGAAGAAATTACCTGTGTCTTGGCCAGCTTTCTCCAGCGTTTTGCCAGTGTCCTGCGTAGCTTTCTCGATAGCGTGGCCGGTGTCGTGGGTACCCTTCTCGATCGCCTTGCCCGTGTCGTGGGTACCCTTTTCGAGGGCGTTACCGGTGTCATGGGCGGCCTTCTCAAGCGTGTTACCGGTATCGTGGGCTGCCTTCTCCAGGACATTGCCGGTGTCATGCGTGGCCTTCTCGACCGCGTTACCGGCGTCGTGGGTTGCCTGCTCCACGGCGCGGCCAGTGTCCTGAGCAGCCTTTTCGACGGCGTGGCCCGCATCATGCGCGGCGTTTTCCACAGCATGCCCAATCGGAGCAATGGTCCTGCTCCAGAAATCCGCCCTTGCAGGCGACGACAGAGCGGTCGACCCGAGAACCAGGGCCCCCGTCAGAGGAATAACGCCAAGCGACTTCGTAGAAATCCGCGACATCATTTTCTCCCAATTTATAACGTAGGGCTGCTCTAAGGCCTACCCTGTGGTTCGTCCGAATGGACCGAACGCCCATAGGTTGAAGCAGGGAACCTGACTGGAACATGGATGGATCATTAAGCTTCCGTTAACTTGGCTGCCTGGGGCTGTGCGCGCTCTTGTGCGTTGCCAAATGACCGCCGCGTAACTCGGCTGGATGCGGAGCTGCGGACTGTCACCGACCTAATTGCCTCGTTCAGAGCATTATCTTCGAATAGAAATCGCAACTTATGCGCAGATTGCAGCCGTCTTGAATGCAGCAGGGAAGCGTGGCAATTGGAGCTTGAGGCGGATATCAAGCGGCTCGGTTCCCGTCCCCGCGAAATGAAGAATCTGTCGGTTGCGGCAAAATATCGCAGCAGAACAGACCTGCCACAGGCGTGGCGGTCGCAGCGTTCCTCACGACCAGTGTCCCCGAAAATAGCCTGCGCCTGGCCCTATGTTGCCGAGCGTCGCAGATATTTCCCGTCCGTACGGAACGCGCCGGTTTGCCAACCGTGGAAATAGTCGTTGTAGCTCAGTGGCAAAGTTCAGCGATAGAAAACTGGCAAACAGTTTGAATTCCTACTCTTTGGAGTCTTCCTAGGGAGCGCCACTTTCCAAGCAAGCCATTGAAAAGCTGAAAACTCTGAGCGATCATAAGCTTAGAGAGACCGCCCTGCTACACAACTGTAGCCCGCATGGGTGGTCCACAATGGCATTGATGAGCTACGTTCAGCGACGGCGTTCAGGCGTATACGAATTCCGCAAGCGGCTGCCTCAAGCGCTCGCCGGTAAGGATGTCCCTCCGCATATCCGCGCGGGCTTTCCTGATCTGGTCAACGCCGCCACCGGGAAGTTTAAGCACGAGTTCGTGCAATCGCTTCAGACCAAGGAAGCCGCAGGCGCCAAACGGCAGGCGCATCGGATCGCATTGCGTTTGACGGCGAGGATTGATGAGGCATCCCAAGCCATCGCAGTCCCGCCAACACCAACCTCCGCCAAGACTGTGAACGCAAAGGAAGTGGGGGAGGCAGTCTATAGGCGCCTTCTTGCGGATGACGAGACGGAGCGCCTTTTGGGGGATGACCGCAGGCTCATAGGCTTAGACCGTGCCGAGCTATGGCCCGACCTTGAGCCTCTCCGACCGGCCTCCGGATTCGGCATGCAGATAGATCATGCCGCCGTCTATGAGGAGGAGACTGCGGAATTGGCGAAGGAATACCGCGCGGCATACGCACGGCGCGACCCCTCCATTGTGTTCGCTGAGACTATGCGATCTACGCGCCGTCCCATCACGCGCCCGGCAAGGTGCAGGCGACGGCGGCTGTGGCCGCAGCCGATCGTGACGACGCGCCGGCAGCTTGGTCCGTGCAACCACGACAAGTGGCCGATCATCACGGTTGACGGATCGAAGCGCGAGGGCTGCGAGTTTCACCGATCGCAAAGATGGGTCTTCGCGCAAGGATGGATCGTCCGCCGGCGGCGCGACGTTCGTTGTTCGGCGTCAACGGATCGCTGCCGTCGACGAGTGCGCGCCGGTTCAACCCGACCGAATAGGGCAAGGCCCGGGGTGGCCCGGGCCCTTTCCGGTACGTTACTTCTGCTGCTGGCTCTTTGCGTGCGCCTGCTCGCTGTGCTGGCTGGCCGTCTGCGAGTGCTGCTTCGCGCTGCTGGCGTGCTCCTTGCCCTTCGCGTGATCGCCCTTGCCGTGCAACTCGGCGGCGGAACGATGGGCCTTGGCCGCGTTGTCGTGGTGCTCGGCCGCCTTGTTGTGCTCGTCTCTTGCCATGGTGAACTCCTTGGTTGTCGTTTCCCCAGCCAGGACGAACCGCGGGATGCCAAGAATGTTCCAGAGGGTTAAGGATGGTCCAGAGGGTGGTAGCCTTCCGCGCCCGCATGACATTGCGCTCATGCTCTCGATCGAGCCGCGCTGCACCATTTGATGTAGCGCAAAACGAGAGGCGGTTTCCCCCGTAAGACCTTGGCATGTCCATCAACCAGGATGGGTGCTGTGCCGAGTTCGAACCTCGCCAGATTTGATCCAAAGGCCTTTCTCGACAAGATCTGTGCCGGCCAGAAGGTCCTGAGGGTTCCCAGGGGGCAAAGCGTCTTCGTCCAGGGGGATCCGGCCGACACGCTGTTCTTTCTCCAGCAGGGAAAGATCAAGCTCGCCGTCGTCAACGACGTCGGGAAGGAAGCTGTCGTCGGCATCGTCGCTGCCGGGCAGTTCTTTGGCGAAGGCTGCTTGACGCGGCAGGCGCTGCACAACGGCTCGGCCTGCGCCCTGCAGGATTGCGTGGTCATCGCCATCGCCAGGAATACCATAATCACGGCGCTTCGCCGCCACGCTGAGCTCGCGGAGATGTTCATCGCGTTCCTGCTCGCCAGGATCGGCCGGTTCGAAGCGGACCTGATCGACCAGCTCTTCCACAGCAGCGAGCAGCGGCTGGCGCGGCTGCTCCTGACCATGGCCAATTATGGCCGTGGCGGAACGCCGCAGCCGATCATTCCGAAGATCAGCCAGGAGACCATGGCGGAAATGATCGGCACGACGCGGTCGCGCGTGAGTCATTTCATGAACAAGTTCAGGAAGGCGGGCCTGATCGAATATGACGGGGAAATCGTGGTCTATCCCGCGCTGCTGCAGGCGGTCCTCAACGACAATCTGCAGGCCGAGCAGCAGGTCTGATGTCCGACCTCCGATCACGATTCAGCGCCAGGCTGTGGTCTGTTTTGCACAGACGGAACTCCGTCCGCATCGCTAGCTAACACCATAGCTCACCGGCGAGTTTTGGATGTCGTTTCGCCGCAGGCGAGAGGCTCGACGCGCTCGTGACGGGCTGGGGGTGTTGAGTAGGAGGGGACGATGTTCAAGCAGCAGTTCTCCAACGCGTCTGACGCGTGTGCACTTGCCGAAGCCATCGTGGATACCGTGCGGGAGCCGCTGCTCGTCCTGGACCATGATCTGCGCGTGATTGCCGCCAGCCGTTCGTTCTATCTCACCTTCGCCGCGTCCTCGGAGGCGGTGCTGGGAAAACCATTCTATGAGCTGGGTGACGGCGCCTGGAACATTCCGGCACTGAGGTCGTGGCTGGGCCAGATGGTCTGCAACACCACGGCGCTGAACGATTTCGAGGTGGAGCACACGTTCCCCGGCGTCGGACCGCGCGTCATGCGCCTGAACGCCCGGCAGGTGTCCTACACGGTGGGCGCCCACACCACCATCCTGCTCGGCCTCGAGGACGTGACCCGACAGCGCGATCTGGCGCGGCAGAATGAGGAGCTGCTGCGTCAGAAGGATGTGCTGCTCGAAGAGTTCCAGCACCGCGTCGGCAACAGCCTGGCGATCATCGCCAGCATCATCTCGTTGAAGGCACGGTCCGTCAGCTCGGAGGAGGCGCGACGTCATCTCGACGACGCCCGCGATCGGGTCATCTCGTTCGCCAACATCCAGCAGAGTCTCCACGCCTCCGCGCGCAGCGGGGTGGTCGCGCTGGGCCCGCATTTCGCAAGGCTCTGCCAGGCGATCGCGCAATCGATGATCGCCGACCACCAGCGGATCAGGATCGAGACCCGTGGCGGCGGCAAGGCGACGACAAGCGAAGCCGAAAGCCTCGGACTGATCGTCACCGAGCTCGTCATCAACTCTCTCAAGCATGCCTTTCCCGAGGACGCCGCGAATGGGCTGATCGTCGTGTCCTACGAGTCCTGCGGCGCCGGCTGGACGCTGTCCGTCTCAGACAATGGAACGGGCAAGACGCAGGTGAACGGCCGGGTCAGGGGCGGGCTCGGCACCGGCATCATCGCGGCCCTCGCCAAGCAGCTCGGCGCCGACGTCACGACCGTGGCCGGCCGGCCTGGCACGATCGTCACGGTTCGGCGCGCCGCTGCGGCGACACGCACCGTCTCGGCTGGAGCGAGCCCGTCGGCCGCTTCCCGGACCAGGGAGCATGCCGAATGACGCCATGAGGCGGCGTGATCGCCGTGCCGTGGGGATCATGATCCTCACCAAGCCGCGGCCGGATCTGGCGAACTCAGGCCCACGAAGCGCCAGCCTCTGGCGCCGATCCTATTGTAGCCGAACCGGCAAATTGAGCGGCCCACGGAATCCAAACCCATGCCACTGCACGCTCGCCGGATCGGGCAGCGTCATCTTGGGAAACCGCTCGAACAGCATTGGCAACAGAATCGCGCCGACGGTGCGGCGGGAGAGGTGGGCGCCGGCGCAGTGGTGGGGGCCGTTGCCGAAGGATTGGTGCGGGTTGGGGTCGCGCAGGGCGTTGTAGGTCTCGCCGTCCTCGAACAGGTCCTCGTCGCGGTTGGCGGAGGCCTGGATGGTCATCACGGTGTCGCCCTTCGGGATCAGGCAGCCGCGGATCTCGGTGTCCTCCATCACCAGGCGTGAGCTTGCCTGGATCGGCGCCACCCAGCGCACGCCTTCCTCGAAGGCGGAGCGCCATTTGTCCTGCGCGCGCACGGCTTCGAGCTGCTCCGGATTGGTGAGCAGGCCGTAGAGGATCGTCAGCAGCGCGTCGCGCGGCTCGTTGATGCCGCCGCCGATCGCGATCTTGATGTTGGCGATGATCTGGCTGTCCGGAATCGGGCTCTTCGCGTTCACCATGAAGGACAGCGCGGAGGAATCCGGTTCATTGCGCACGCGCGCCATGTTGGCGCGGATACAGCGGTCCATCTCCGCATTGGCGATGTCGGTCGCGTCGAACGGCCCCGGCGTCCAGCCGAAATTGCCGGCGCCGTCGATCAGAGTCTGCGACCAGCGCTGCATGTCCGCGTCGCTGGCGTCCGGAATGCCCATCACATGCGCCAGGATGCGCGCGGCCAGCGGGCCGGCGAGCGCAGGGAAGAGATCGACCACCTCGCCGCGCGGCAGGCGGTCGAGATAGTCAGCGGCGAATGTCGTGTAGAGCGGCACCCACTCCTGCTCGATCGTCTTCGGCATCAAGGCCGGCATCATCGCCATGCGCTCGGCGCGGTGCTCATCATGGTCCTTGCGCATCAAGGTATGCGCGAGAAAGGCGCGCTTCATCGGCGTGTTCGGATCGTCGGACGAGAACAGTGCCGCGTTGTCCTTCACATATTTGGTGTCGGCCGCCTTGGTGAGGAACGTCCGGCCCACCGACTTGACCCGCAGCACCGGCGCGTCGCGCCGCAGGCGCTGATAGATCGGATAGGGATCGCGCGTCAGCTCCGCGATGGTGATGGTCTCGTCCAGGGGAGCCAGGCTCGCGATCGGCATGGGGCGCTCCTGTGGGATGCGGGTCAGCGCGTGTCGTGCCCGAAGGATAGGGGCGGGACCGGACCCGTGCAATGCTGGTCCGATGCGTTGGCCGGCGATCTGCGCCTGTCATAAACCAATGTTGACCTCGCCCGTTCCGCGACGTCAGCGGGTCCGCAGGGCGGAACGGTCTCGCGATGTTCTTTCGATGGCAGTGGCTGACGGGCGAAGAATGAACCGTGGTGCTGCGGCGCGGTCACGGAGCTCGCGACCTGCAGACGATCGCATGGTCTGCCGCAAGTTCGTCTCAGGCTCTATCCCCGACGCCATGGCCGGGCTCCGTCCCGGCCATGACGGCAGGGCGGGCGTCGAGAGACGCGCAGAAGTCCGATCGGTGGATTTGAGCGCGCCGGCGTGCCAGCGGGTGCGGAACGCCATCCGCGAGGCGGCGCGGACATCGTCAGTAGCGGCCGCCGCTGCGCTCCTGTTGCTTGATCCAGTCGGACAGCGTCTTCGGCGCGGCGGCGGCGGCCCGCGCCGGCTTGGCGGCCCCTGCGCGGCCGGTTCGGCTGGTGGTGTCGGCTGCCCCGCGCGCGCGCGTCGCGGCGTGGGCGGCCGAGCTGCCTTGCGCCGCCGCGGCGAGCTTCTCGGCTTCCTCTTTCTCCAGCCGCAGCTTGCGCAGGCGCTCCATCTTCTCGCGCTCCGGATCTGGCGGCGGTGGCGGCAGCTCGCGCAAGCGGGCCTCCTCGGCTGAGATCAGCAGGCCCTTGATGGCGGGCTCGCCAAGGGCCTTGCAGGCCTCCAAACGGTGCAGGCCTTCGACCAGCACAAAATGGTCCTTCTCGCGGCGGATGAGGATGGGCTCGCGCTGGCCCGCCTCCAGGATGCTCTCGGCAAGCTCCTCGACCGCCTCCGGCTTCAGCGCCTTGCGCTTCCTGTCGGGGACGTGGATCTTGTCGATGGGGAAGCTTTCCGGTGCGGGCACTGTTGGAACTCCGTCATAAGCGCGCCGGTCCGACCTCACGGTCGAACATCGTCACGATGCCGGATCCGGACCGAGGCATCGCGGAGGCGATGGAGACGCGGGCACGCGCGGATACAATAGGGACATTCCGCCGGCGACCGCAAGGCGCGCGCGATGTCACGGTTCGGGGCTGCCGGGCCGCCGAGGGCGTCATCCTGAGGGTTTCACACCGCAGCCGGAGCTGCACATGGGCCATGAGCCGCGTGCTTCTCCATGAACACGCCTCTCGGCGTGTTCATGGTCCGGTGTGCAGTGCCTCGGCTTTTGCCCCTCGTGGAGAGGGAAGCTGCAGGCGGGGGGCGCCACCCATGGCGGCAAGCGGGACGGCAGTTCCATCTTTCGCGCTGAGATGCGCTGCACACCGCTGCAACCGAAAGTCGTTCGCGCGTCAATGGGTGCTGCTATGCTGCATCGCCTCACAGGAGATGTCACTCATGAAGACACGCACGCTCGTTGCCGCCCTCGCCGGGATCAGCCTCGCCTGGCCCGTCGCAGCCTTCGCCCAGGACGCACCGGTCGAGCAGCAGCTCGTCGATGCCATGAACAAGGTGTTCGGCGTCCACGCCGGCTTCCGCGCCAATCACGCCAAGGGCGTGGTGGTCGAGGGCAAGTTCAAGCCGTCGGCCGAGGCGGCGAGCCTGAGCCGGGCGTCGCTGTTCAGCGGCGGCGAGATCCCGGTGACGGTGCGGTTCTCGGATTCCACCGGCGTGCCGAACCTGCCCGACGGCTCCGACGACGCCAATCCGCATGGGATGGCGGTGAAGTTTCACCTCGCCGACGGCAGCGACATGGACCTCGTCATCAACTCGCTGAAATTCTTTCCCGTCTCGACCGGTGCGGAGCTGCGCGACCTGTTCCTGGCGATCGCCGACAGCGGGCCGGGCGCGGCCAAGCCGACCAGGCTCGAGCAGTTCATCGGCAGCCATCCGTCGGTGCCGGCCGCGCTCGGCACCATCGCGACGCCGGACAGCTTCGCCAACGAGGCGTATTTCGGCGTCAACGCCTTTATGCTCGTCAACAAGGCCGGCGCCAGGCAGGCGGTGCGCTGGCAGATGCTGCCGGAGAAGGTGGTGCATCTCGACAAGGCCGACGCCGCCAAGCGCGCGCCGGACTTCCTGATGACCGAGCTGCCGGCGCGGCTGAAGCAGGGGCCGGTCGCATTCCGCTTCATGGCGCAGCTCGCGGCCGCCGGCGACGACACCAAGGATCCCGCCAAGCCGTGGCCCGACGACCGCAAGCTGGTCGCGCTCGGCACGCTGACGATCGACAAGGCGGTCGACGACAGCGACGCCGCGCAGAAGAAGCTCTTGTTCCTGCCGGGTCAGCTCACCGACGGCATCGAGGCCTCGGACGATCCGATGATCGACATCCGCAACGGCGCCTACGCCATCTCGTTCTCCCGGCGCAATCCCTGATCTCCCTCCACGCCGTGACGCAGGCTCGATTCAGATCCTGCGTCACGCCGCGCGCCGCCATGATCATGGCCGGGATCGGCCGCCGCCGAGGCGCGACACGCTTTCACCACGCTTGACCGATGATCGCCAAATCCTCGTGCCGGCTGCGCCACACCACGCGCATCATCGCGGCGAGCTGACGGCCGAATTGGCGCGCGCGCGGCGCGTGTCGGCGCGTGATGTTGTGAGTTGCATGGGCCCGCGCGCCGCTTCGGGGGACGACACGTCGACGACGCAGCGTCGCAACTCGTGAGCCGACCGCGTCACGCGCGGCGATCAGTTCGCCGGCACGACTGACAGGCGCGGCGCGTTTCGTCCCTTCACACATGCTCTCCGCCGCATCTGCATCGGTGCGGGCCGCCGCGCGGAGGTGATGACGCGGCACGATGGTCGTTTGTCGCCAGCGTGGTTTTGCCAGAATCCTGCAGCGGCCTTGCAACACTCGGAGTCGAATTTTGCGCGCGGGAACGGCGCGACGCGCATTCCATCGCGCTGACATTTTTCCAATTAGTTCGCGACACATTCTGATCCTCCTGATGCGGCCGTCGTTGTTGCGGCATGTGTTCAGGAGTTGTGAGTTCAATGCGTCGCGTATTTGGCGTGTGTCTTTGCCTATCGACTTTCGCGGGAAGTACGACATCGGTCTGGGCGACTGATCTCGCTCTGCCTCCTCCGCTCCCACCGCCCGACATCGTCGCCTACAGGTGGAGCGGCTGTCATGCCGGCGCCAATGGCGGCTATGCCTGGTCGCGTCAGCAGCAGACCTGGAGCCGCAGCGCCAATGCCGCCGCAGCGCCTGTCCCGGCGGTGTTGCAGCCCGCCGCACCGCCGGCCGGCAATGCCGGCAATGCACCGCCAGCGAACCCTCCGGCGGCCAATCCGCCGGTCGTCGCGAAGCCGGTGCCCACGCCGCCGAACATTCCGAACACTGGCGGCGGCAAGCCGCCATACAAGCCGCCGGTCTATGGTCAGCACGGCGACAAGGGATGGTGGCAGCCGTCGAACCATGATCACGGCGGCAAGGATCATGATGGGTGGCAGTACGGCCACAAGCATGGCAAGCCCGATCGTGATGATGGTCATTATTGGCCGCAATGGGGGACAAAGGACGGCGGCAGCAAGTACGCCGACCATGACTGGGGATGGCATGCGCCGTCCACCAAGGACAGCAACTACTCCTCCAAGGACAGCAACTATAAAGACGACAGGCACGCCGGCGAGGGCTGGTCGCAGCTGCATTCGAGCGGCTACGCCGACAGGCTGGCCTGGCTGCGCCACGACGATCACGAGCGGCCGGGCTATGGCTGGTCGTCACAGCCCGCCGCCGACAAGCACGAGGCTGAGCTCTGGAAGAGCCATGGCGGCAAGGACAATTGGGGCAAGGATAACTGGGGCAAGGACAATTGGTTCAAGAATGATTGGGCCAAGCATGACGGCAAGGATGACGGCAAGCATGACCATGGCGGTTACGCCTGGAAGCCGGTGCCGCCGCACAAGCCCGGCTGGCCGCCGAAGACCCCGCCCGCCAACAACAATGCCGGCCAGCCGCCACAGCAACCGCCGGTCCAAGGTAACAACAATCAAGGCAACAACAATCAGGGCAACAACCAGGCCAATAATGGCGGCGCTACGCCGCAGAACCCTGCGCCTGTCGCCGGTGCCGTCGCGCCGCTGCCACAGGCGGCGCTGCTGCAGACGCCGGCCAATGTCGCGAGCAATGGCGGCGACGTGATCGGCGGCGTGCAGCTCGGCTGCGACTATCAGATCGACCGATTCGTGCTCGGCATCCAGGCGATGGCCGATCTCGGCATCATCAACGCCTCCACCGCGGTGGCGCCGCAGCTGACCTTGAACGCGCGGACCAGCAATCTCTATACGGCGACCGTGCGTGCCGGCTATCTGGTGACCCCGGAGGTGCTGCTCTATGCGCGCGGCGGTGCGGCCTGGACGCGGACCAGCGTAACGGCGGTCAACGCCGCCAACGGTCAATCCGCAAGCGCGGCGTTCAACCGCAGCGGCTGGACGGTCGGCGCCGGCGTCGAATGGATGTTCGCCCGCAACTGGTCGGCCTTCGCCGAATATGATTATGCGGATTTCGGCACGGTGACGGGCAGGTTGCCGGGCGCGGCCGCGGTGACCGGCGGGCCCGATGTCGTCAGCCTGAACACCAAGATCCATACCGCGCTGGTCGGCGTGAACTACCGGTTCGAGATGCTCGCGCGCGCCGGCCGCTGAGGCCGCGTCCGTTTCGATCGAGAGAAGACGACAAGGCCGCCTGGGCTGGTGCAGGCGGCCTTTTCGTCACTTGTGCGGGCGGCCGGCGGTCTGGCGGCCGCCGGTGGTGATCGCCGATTCCGCGCCTGCTCAGCTCGCGCGGACGGAGACCAGGAACTTGCCGACCTCCTCCTTGAGACGGCCGCTGTCGCGCGACAGCAGCTTCGCCGCCGAGAGCACCTCGGAGGAGGCCGTCCCGGTCTGCGTCGCGCCGCGCTGGACATCGGTGATGTTCGACGAGACCTGCTGCGTGCCCTGGGCGGCCTGCTGAACGTTGCGCGAGATCTCCTGCGTCGCCGCCCCCTGTTCCTCGACGGCGGCGGCGATGGTGGCCGAGATCTCCGACAGCCGTTCGATGGTCTCGCTGATCTCGCGGATGGCGCCGACGGATTCCTGCGTCGCCGCCTGGATGCCCGCGATCTGCTGGCCGATGTCGCCGGTCGCCTTGGCGGTCTGCTCGGCGAGCGCCTTGACCTCGGTGGCGACCACGGCGAAGCCGCGTCCGGCATCGCCCGCCCGCGCCGCCTCGATCGTGGCGTTGAGCGCGAGCAGGTTGGTCTGGCCGGCGATCGTGTTGATGAGCTCGACGACGTCGCCGATCCGCGCCGCGGCCTTCGACAGCTCGCCGACACGGCCGGTCGTGGTTCGTGCCTGGCTGACAGCCTCGTTGGCCATGCGGGCGGATTGCTGCACCTGACGGCTGATCTCGGTCACCGAGGAGGCCATCTCCTCGGTCGCCGAGGCCACCGACTGCACATTGGTCGACGCCTGCTCGGACGCCACCGCGACTGTCGTGGCCAGGGTCTCGGCCCGCTCCGCCGTCCGGCTGAGCGTTCCCGCCGACGTTTCCAGCGTGCTCGACGCCGCGGAAACGGTCTCGACGATGCCGCCGACGGAGGCTTCGAACTGATCGGCCATCACGTTCATGGCGCGGCGGCGCTCCGCGTCGGCGGTCGCCTGATCCTCCGCACGTTGCGCGATGCTGTGCTTCAGGTCGCCTTGCATGGCCTTCAGCGAGGTCGCGAGCGCGCCCACCTCGTCGGCCTGCTCGATCGTCAGGGTCTGGTTGAAATCGCCCTTGGCGATGCCGTCGGCGAATTCGGCGCAGTCGCGGATCGGACGGGCGATGCTGCGGGCGGCCACCGAAATGAGGAAGATCGCCAGCGCGGTGATCACCACGCCGACCCCGAGCTGCCAGACCGTGCTGGCGGTCGAACGGCCGCTGAGCGAGGCATCGAGCTGCCTGGCCGCGGCCAGCACCACGTCGCGCGGCTCGGAGATGACGACGGACCACGGCGTATCGGTGCGGCCGAACTGGATCGGCGCGTAGATATCGATGTTGGTCACGTTGGGATCGTCCTGAACCGCGCCTTTGCCGGCCCGCACGATCGCGGCGCTGTCACCCCAGTGCGGATCGGCGGCAGTGGCGGCCTTGCCGATGACGCTCTGATTGGCGCTGTTGGCGACGACGAGCCCGGTGTCGTTCAGGATCACGACCTTGCCCTTGCCGTCGAACAAGGAGGCGTTGATCTTCTCGGAGAGCTTCTGCACAAAGTCGAGATTGTAGTCGGCGCCGGCGAGACCGCGGAACTTGCCGTCGATCATCACCGGGACCGACATCGTGGCGAGAAACACCGGTTTGCCCTGAACGATATAGGGCAGCGGCCCGAGAATGTTCTCTTTCCCGGTCGTGCTCGGATTGATGTACCAGGCGCCCTTCACGAGGCCGTTCGGATGGCGTTCGCTGCTGTCATACTCGACCAGCGGCTGGACGGCGATGGCGCCGCCAGCGCTTCTCGTCCAATAGGGCAGGAAGCGGCCGGTCTGGTCGGACCCGAACTCCTTGCGCGCCTTGAACGCGGTATCGTTGCCATCGAGCGCATCCGGCTCCCACGCCGAATAGGTGCCGTTGAAGGCCGGGTTGAGCTCGAGCACGTGGCGCAGAACGGCGTTGAGCTGTGCGCGCCGGGCGCTGGCGGACGTCCCGCTCTTGTCGTCCGCCAGCACGGCGAACGAATGGGCCATGGTGCGTGCCGCGTCGAACCCGACCTCCAGCTCGGCCTTGATGACGTTGGCCTCGGCGGCCGCGCGGTTCATCAGGCTTTCTTTGGTCTGGCGATCGACCAGCTGCATCACCTCGTGATTGACGTATTGGTTCATGCTCTGGGTCGAGAACAGGGCGTAGCCGATCAGGATCACGCAGGTCAGTGCGAGGCACACGCCTGCAATAAGGGCGATCTTGGTCTGGATGGAGCGTATTGCCGCAAAGGATGTCAGGCGCATATTTCTCTCTCTCGGTGGCCATCGCACTGCCAAGCCTCGGCGGTGTGATGCGCGTGTGCGGGAACCATCCGGAATTCGAATTAACGGGGTTTAAGGAACCCGTCCTGGTTGCGGTCTCTGCGGCCGTTTCGGCCGCGAGAGTGTCGCAGCCCTGCGACACCCAGTAGTCTTTCGGGAAACGCAGAGATTGCTATCTTCCTATTAATGCACGCTAGGCGAGATGTAGCTGAACAATCCGGCGCGCACGGCGCAGCGAATCGATTCGTCGACGCTGCGCGCAGGTGCCGGCTTCGCGGCGTTCCTTGACGTCGATCAAATTGGGGTGCTGTATTCGCTCTAGCATGACAACTAACGACCGTTTGGGAGAAGGCCAGGAGGAGGGACATGGGGCGCTCGCCCGAGAGTGCGCATGCCGACCGCGTGCTGGATACCGTTGTCAAAGGTGATCCCAGGAAGGCTGATCCAAAAGCTGATCCAAAGGACAAGGCCGAGCCCAACCACGACAGCAAAGACGACCCCAAGAACGCTCCGGCGGCGGCTGTGTCCGCGCTGGCGGCGTCATGGCGCCGCTCCGGCCAGCTGCATGCGCTCGATCCGGCCACCCACGCGCCATCCTGCCGCTTGACCGCGGCCGAAATCGCCGCCGCGCGCGAGCGGCTCGGACGCCTGCTCGCGATTGCCCAGGCCAGCCTCGAACGGCTGTTCCTTGCGGTCGGTGGGGTCGGCTGCTCGGTGCTGCTGGCGGATGCCGAGGGCATCGTGATCGACCGCCGCGGCGCCCGTGGCGACGACTCGACCTTCGAATCCTGGGGGCTGTGGACCGGCGCGGTATGGAGCGAGCGGCATGAGGGCACCAACGCGATCGGCACCTGCCTGGTCGAGAAACGGCCGCTCACCATCGATCGCGATCAGCATTACCTCGCCCGCAACACGCGGCTGTTCTGTACGACCGCGCCGATCTTCGACGAGCATGGCCAGCTCAAGGCGGCGCTCGATGTCTCGTCCTGTCGCGCCGATCTCACCGAAGGCTTCGGCCGCCTGATTGCGACCACGGTGGCGGACGCCGCGCGCATGATCGAGGCGGAGAATTTTCGTCAAGCCTTTCCTCATGCGCGCATCGTGCTGACGCCGGACAGCGAGCGCGAGATCAACTCGCTCCTCGCAGTCGACCGCAATGATCTGGTGATCGGTGCGACGCGGTCGGCGCGCCGTGCGCTCGGCCTGTCGGCATCGGCGTTGTCGCGTCCCGTTCCCGCCGGCGATCTCATCAAGGGCGCGCGTGCCGAAGGCGACGACATCGATGCGGCCGAACGCGCCGTGTTGAAGCGGGCGCTGGCGCGCGCCGGCGGCAACGTCTCGAAGGCCGCGAAGGAATTGGACCTGTCGCGCGCGACCCTGCACCGGAAGATGAAGCGGCTCGGACTCGAGCGGTGATCGCGCGAGGATCCGCAATTCGCCGCCGACCTGTCGCAGGACTGCGACACTTCAGCCGACCGGTTGATGACGCCCCCTGGTCTCCCGACACCGTTTGAAGGAGCCTCTCCTCAACGCCGTGTGCATCGGCGTGAATGGGAGAGACAAATGACCAAGGTTGACGTCCATGCGGCGCTCAAGCCGCCTTTTGCTGCGCGTTACGACAATTTCATCGGCGGCGCCTGGAAGGCCCCCAACGCCGGCAAATATTTCGACAACATCTCGCCGATCACCGGCCAGCCGGTGTGCCAGATCGCGCGCTCCGATGCGTCCGATATCGAGGCCGCGCTCGATGCCGCGCATGCGGCCAAGGATGGCTGGGCGCGCACCAGCGTCACCGAGCGGGCGCAGATCCTGAACAAGATTGCCGACCGCATGGAGGCCAATCTCGCCAAGCTCGCGTTGGCCGAGACATGGGACAATGGCAAACCGATCCGCGAGACCACCGCGGCGGACATTCCGCTCGCGATCGATCATTTCCGCTATTTCGCCGGCGTCATCCGCGCCCAGGAGGGCTCGATCGCGGAGATCGATCATGACACCATCGCCTATCACTTCCACGAGCCGCTCGGCGTGGTCGGCCAGATCATCCCGTGGAATTTCCCGATCCTGATGGCGGCGTGGAAGCTTGCGCCGGCGCTCGCGGCGGGCAATTGCGTCGTGCTCAAGCCGGCCGAGCAGACCCCGGCCTCGATCCTGGTGCTGATGGATCTGATCGGCGATCTCCTGCCGGCGGGCGTGCTCAACGTCGTCAACGGCTTTGGGCTGGAGGCCGGCAAGCCGCTGGCGTCGTCGAACCGCATCGCCAAGATCGCCTTCACCGGCGAGACCTCGACGGGGCGGCTGATCATGCAATATGCCTCGCAGAACCTGATTCCGGTGACGCTCGAGCTCGGCGGCAAGTCGCCCAACATCTTCTTCAAGGACGTCTGCGCCGAGGACGATGATTTCTTCGACAAGGCGATCGAAGGCTTCGTGATGTTCGCGCTCAATCAGGGTGAGGTCTGCACCTGTCCGAGCCGCGCGCTGATCCATGAATCGATCTATGAGCGCTTCATGGAGCGCGCCTTGCAGCGCGTCGGTGCCATCGTGCAGGGCAGCCCGCTGGATCCGGCCACCATGATCGGCGCGCAGGCGTCTGCCGAGCAGCTCTCCAAGATCCTGTCCTATATCGAGATCGGCAGGAACGAAGGCGCGCAGCTCCTGATCGGCGGCGAGCGGAACGTGCTCGGCGGTGATCTTGCCGGCGGCTACTACGTCAAGCCGACGGTGTTCAGGGGCCACAACAAGATGCGCGTGTTCCAGGAGGAGATCTTCGGCCCGGTCGTGTCGGTCACCACCTTCAAGACCGAGGACGAGGCGCTGGCGATCGCCAACGACACGCTCTACGGCCTCGGTGCCGGCGTGTGGAGCCGCGACGCCAATACCTGCTACCGCTTCGGCCGCAACATCCAGGCCGGCCGCGTGTGGACCAACTGCTATCACGCCTATCCCGCTCATGCGGCGTTCGGCGGCTACAAGCAGTCGGGCGTGGGACGCGAAACCCACAAGGTGATGCTCGACCACTATCAGCAGACCAAGAACATGCTGGTCAGCTACAGCCCGAAGAAGCTCGGCTTCTTCTGACGGCTGGGGAAGGAGCCGGTCGGGCATGAGCGCCCCGGCCGGCTTCTTGCTTCTGAAGCCCGGTCATCCCGTCGCATGGGAGCGTTCCGAACGGCTTCACCGCCGCGGGGATCCCGCTCGACATGCCGTGACTGTCGGTCGCGTCAGTGCGCGCAACCTTCAATCCAATCGCGCCAGCAGCGCCGCGCGGGCTTCGGAGATGCGCCGATACAACTCGCTGCTGCCGCCGGCGTCGGGATGCGCTGATTTGGCGAGCCGGCGGAATGCGGTCTTGATGTCGGATGTCGTCAGGCTGCCTTGCAATGGCAGCTCGAGGATGGTGCGGAAGGCGACATCATCTTGGTTGCGTGTGAGCTGATCCAGCAAAGCGCTGCGCGCGGCCCGCGCCGCGATGCGCAGCTCATCCTGATCCTGGCGCCAGCGCTGCTGCGACATCACCAGACAGGCGCCGAACGCGATGCGGCCCTGTGTCTCCAACTCGTCGAGGCTGAACGGTCCGACGACGTCATAGGGCGGCGCGAGCGATACGCGCCGTCCGGCCGCGCCATCGTTGACGGGGCCGAGCCGGACGCTGTCGACGATTCCGATCGACCCGTTCCAGATCACCCACTCCGCAGCGCTCGTCATGCTGCCGCTCTCGTTGATGGGGCCACCGGTCCGTAGGCCCGCTCCCATGGCCGGACCTGGCCTCGGCGGTAGCTTTCGAACACCGGGTCAGGCCGACGTGCGGGCCGGCTTCAGCGGACCGACATCGACCTGGATCTCATCGCCCGCGACCTGCAGCGGATAGGAATGCAGCGCATTGCGCACGAGATGGGTGACGCATTTGCCGCTTGCGCCGTCGAAGCCCCATTGATGGTGCGGGCAGGTGACGGTCTTGCCATCGAAGGTCGCCTCGGTCAGCGGCACGTCGGCATGCGGGCAGCGGCCCCGCCAAGCGGTGAGCTCGCCGCCCGCGGGCCAGAGCAGCAGCACGCTCTTCTTGCCGAGTTGATACAAACCCATGCCACCCTCGGAGATGGCGCTTGTCGGACAGATTGCGGTGAAAGCCATTCTGATCGCCTGCTGATGGGTGACGTCAGGCAGGGCCACGCAAGTTCCGGACCAGCGGAAACAGCGAAACGGGTCGCGCGCCTTGTCGCAAATGCGACAACTCCTGGGTCACGCTTGCCGCGAGCGGCGCGACCAGCTCACATGGTGGAGCAAAAAAACGCCGCCCGATGCGGGCGGCGTTCTCGATGCTATCAGCTGCTGCGCGGAGCGATTGCGTTGGCTACTCCTTCCGCTCCGAGGTCCAGCCCTTGTACTCGGCGACATTGTCGCGCGTGATCAGCTTGGAGGGCAGGAGCTCGACGGTCGAAGCGGGCTTCTGGCCGTTGAGGATGCTGACGCCGATCTGCACGGCGCGGCGGGCCATGAAGAATGGGTCCTGCGAGGCCGAGGCCTGGATCTGCGGCGAGGCCGGGTCCTTCAACGCGGTCTCGATGTCGGGAGCGCCGTCGACCGAGGTGATGATGATTCCGGAGCGCTGCTGCTGGCGCGCGGCGAGGTCGGTGCCGATGGCCTGCGGATCGTTGATGGCGAAGATCGCGTCGATCTTCGGGTAGCGCGTCAGATAGCCCTGCGCGACGGTGAGGCCGCCTTCGCGCGAGCCCTTGCCGTCCTGGTCGCTCGACAGCACCTTGATGCCGGGCGCCTTGGCGAACACGCTCTTGCAGCCATTGACGCGGTCGATCACGGCCGACACCTGCGGTCCGTTCTGGATGATCACGTCGCCTTTGCCGCCGAGCTTGTCGACGATGTACTGGCAGGAAATCTCGCCGGCCTGCACGTTGTTGGTCGTGACGGTGGCATCGGCGCCTTCGGCGGCGGTGTCGACCGCGACCACGAGGATGCCGGCCGCCTGCGCCTTCTTGATCGCGGGGCCGATGGCCTTGGGATCGCCGGGGTTGAGCAGGATCATGTCGACGCCCGCGGCGATGAAATTGTCGATCTGCGTGACCTGCTTGCCGAGGTCATATTCGAAGCCGACCGCGGTGATCTTGACGTTGGGATTGGTCTTCTTGGCCTCGAACTCCGCGCCCTTGGACAGGGCGACGAAGAACGGGTTGCCGAGCGAGCCGAGCGACACGCCGATCGATTTCAGCTCCTTGGCCGAGGACGGCGCGGAGCTCATGACAAGCGCCAGTGCGGCACCGGCGAGCGAAATGGACTTCAACATGGTGTTCCTCCCTGGTCCTTCTTCAATCCCTGCGCACGGTGGACCAGCAGCCGTGGAAGAAGCGTGAGGCGAGCGCCGGCGGCGGCCGCCGATGGATAACTCTCAGGTACGGGCCGAGCCCTGCAGGCGATAGCGGTCGAGCGCGACGGCGCCGATGATCACGAGCCCCTTGATGACGTATTGCCAGATGTCGGACACGCCGACCAAGATCAGCCCGTTCGACAGCACCGCGATGATCAGCGCGCCGACCAGGGTGCCCCAGATCGAGCCGATGCCGCCGACGAAGGAGGTGCCGCCGAGGATGACGGCGGTGATCGCGTCGAGCTCATAGGATTGGCCGAGCTGCAGGCCGTTTGCCGCATAGAGCCGGGCCGCCTGCATGCCGCCGCCGAGCCCGGCGAGCAGGCCGGACATGCCATAGACGAAGATCAATACCGCCCAGACCTTGATGCCGGCGAGCCGCGCCGCGCTCTCGTTGCCGCCCACCGCATAGATATGCACGCCGAGCACGGTGCGGCGGAGGATCAGCCAGGAGCCGAGGATCACCAACAGCGCGATCACCGACAGCCATGGGATCGAGACCACGCCGGGGATGAGCGTCAACGACGCATTGCCGATGAAGGCATAAGGAATCGATGGATTGAACACGGTGGTGTCGCTGCCCATCAGGCGGGCCAGACCGCGCACCGCCGTCAGCGAGCCCAGCGTCACGATGAAGGGCGGCAGCCGGAGCAGCGCGATCAGCGCGCCGTTGACGACGCCGAAGGCCAGCCCCGTCAGCACCGCGGCCGGCAGCCACAGCGTGCCGAGATCAGGCATCTTGGACAGCGTCAGGCCGGCCATGGCCGCGGCGGCCAGGATCGAGCCGACCGACAGATCGATGCCACCGGTCAGGATCACGAAGGTCATGCCGGCCGCGAGCACGGTGTTGACCGCGGCCTGCTGCAGCACGATGCCGAGATTCTGCCCGGTGAAGAAGCGTCCTTCGGACAGCATGTGGAAGCCGATGCACAGGATCAGCAGCACCGGCAGCATGCCGGCGGCACGGATCATCAGCCGCAGCCGCTGCTGCTTGCTGTCCGGCGCGGCCGGCAGGCCGCCTGCGGTCGCCGCCTTGGCTTGAGCGGGGCTGTTGTCAGGCATGGACGTGCTCCGTCCCGGTGGCCAGTGCCATGATGTCTTCCTGGGTGATGGGAGTTGTTGCGCTCTGTTGCAGCTCGCCGGCGAGTTGGCCGGAGCGCATCACCAGCACGCGGTCGCAGATGCCGAGAATCTCGGGCAGGTCGGAGGAGATCACCAGGATCGCGGTACCCGACTTGGCGAGATTGTCGATGATCGAATAGATCTCGGACTTGGCCCCGACGTCGACGCCGCGCGTCGGCTCGTCCAGGATCAGCACTTTCGGCGCGGTTGCGAGCAGGCGCGACAGCAGCACCTTCTGCTGGTTGCCGCCCGACAGGCCGCCGACAGTGACGCCCGGATTGGGCGCCCGGATGCCGAGCGCGCTGAACGCCTCGTCGGCCCGCAGGCGCGCTTTGTCGCGATCCAGAACGCCGCCGAGCCGCGCATCGCGCCCGATCACTGCGAGGTTGATGTTGTCGGCGCAGGACATGTCGAGGAACAGGCCGAGCGCCTTGCGGTCCTCGGTGAGATAGGCGATGCCGGCGTCAAGCGCGTCGCGCGGCGTCTCGATCTCGATCCGCTCGCCGTCGAGCGTGACATGGCCGGTCGTCTTCGGCGTGGCGCCGATGATCAGATGAGCGAGCTCGGTGCGCCCGGCGCCGATCAGCCCGGCGAGGCCGACGACCTCGCCGGCATGCACGGTGAGCGAGCAGCCCTTGACGCGATGGCCGTCGCCGAGATCGACCGCGGTGAGCACCGGGCGGTCGCGCTTGGCATGCGGATCGTGATCCTTCTTGTAGAACGACGACACGTCGCGTCCGACCATCATGCGGACGATGCTGTCGGCGCGGATCTCCGGCTTGTCCAGCGAGCCGACGAGGCGGCCGTCGCGCAGCACGGTGACGCGGTCGCCGAGCGCATAGACCTCGTCCATGCGGTGCGAGATATAGATGATCGCGAGCCCTTCGGCGCGCAGCTGGCGGATCAGCGCGAACAGTTTCTCGCTCTCGCCGGCCGAGAGCGATGTGGTCGGCTCGTCCATGATCAGGATCTTGGAGCGCGCATGCAGCGCACGGGCGATCTCGACCAGCTGGCGCTGGCCCATCGACAGCTCGGCGACCAGCGTCGAGGCTGCAAAATCAGCACCCAGCCGCGTCAGGATCGGACCGACGCCCTCGCGCATCGCCCCGCGTGCCAACAGGCCCGATTGCGATACTTCGCGGCCGAGATAGATATTCTCCGCGACCGTCAAGTTTGGCGCCAGTGACAACTCCTGGTAGATGATGGAAATGCCCGCGGCGCGGCCGCCGAGCGGTCCCTCGATGCGCACCGGGTGCCCGTCGATCCGGATCTCGCCGCCCGGATCGGGCCGATAGGCGCCGGAGAGAATCTTCATGAGCGTGGATTTGCCGGCGCCGTTTTCGCCCATCAGAGCATGGACTTCACCGGCATAGACGGTCAGATCGACCTTCTGCAGGGCCTTGATGCCGAAGAATGATTTCGACACCCCGCGCATCTCGAGGATCGGACCGCTCATCGTGCCTCCCAACGCACGTCCACTTCATTGCCGCGGCTCGTTGATAGCAGGCGCGGGGGTCGGCATTAAACTAGAGGCTGTTGCCGAATACAATATCAAAGACAACGGGCTATCGCAGGTTGACGTGATCAGCTGTGGCGCTTGCGAACGGGGTTCAGTCCTGGCGCCGATAGAGCCGGCGCCACTGCGGCAGCCGCTCGGCATAGTCTGCCGCGAGCCTGTGATCCGGCGCGAAGCTCCGCACCCGCGCCGGCGGCGTGCACACGCTCGCGATCGTCTCGCCGGTGACCGCGAGGCGCGCGAGCCGCGCCGCACCAAAGGCTGCGCCGGTCTCGCCTTCGGCGAGCCGGTGAATCGGGATGTTCAGCACATTGGCCAGGATCGCAAGCCAGAGGTCGGAGCGCGAGCCGCCGCCGATCGCATCCGCTTCCGCGATCGCCAGGCCCGTATCGGTCAGCGCGTCGCGGCAATCGGCCAGCGCGAAGGCGACGCCTTCGAGCACGGCCTGTACGATCGCGCTGCGGTCGGTGGCATGGCTCAGCCCGTCGAGCAGTCCGCGCACATTGGCGTCGTCATGCGGCGTCCGCTCGCCGGCGAGATAGGGCAGGAAGCTGACCGGCGACGGCGCTGCGGGGCAGGCGCCGAGCGGCGCCAGCAGATCAGCCTCTGAGGCGCCGAGCAGTCGCGCGATCCAGGCAAGGCAGGAGGCGGCCGACAACATTGCGCCGGCCTGCAGCCACAGCGCCGGGACGGCATGACAGAAGGTGTGGACGACGCGATCCGGATTGGCGTTGACGGTCTCGACCGGCGTGATCACGGCGCCCGATGTGCCGAGCGTGATGAAGGTGGCGCCGGGCCGGATCGCGCCGATGCCGATCGCGCCCGCCGGATTGTCGCCGGCGCCTCCGGCGATGAGCGGGCGCTTCGTCATGCCCCAGCGCGCCGCGAGCTCCGGGCGCAGCCGGCCGGCCGGCGCGCAGCCTTCGACGAGGCGCGGCATCTGCGCGCGTGACAGGCCGGTCGCCGCGAGTCCCGCGTCCGACCAATCCCGCTTATGGACATCGAGCCACAGCGAGCCCGACGCGTCGGAAACGTCCTCGATCGCCTCGCCTGAAAGCACGAGCCGGACATAGGCCTTCGGCAGCAGCACGAGGTGGATGGCGTCGAAGATCGCCTCCTCGTGGTTCGCAATCCATACCAGCTTCGGGGCGGCGAAGCCGGGCATCGCCTTGTTGCCGGTGACCTGCCGCAACGCGGGCCAGCGCTGTTCCAGCACAGCGCATTCGGCCGCCGCGCGGCCGTCGTTCCAGAGGATGCAGGATCGCAGTGGCGTCATGCCGGCGTCGAGCAGCACCGGCCCGTGCATCTGGCCGGACAGGCCGATGCCGTCGACCTCGGCCAGTGCGCCGGCATGATCGGCCTTGAGCGCATCCAAGGTCGCGAACACCGCGGCGATCCATGCGCCGGGATCCTGCTCCGCCCAGCCGGCGCGGGGAGAGTCGATTGTCAGATTGTGGCTGCGGCTCGCGACCACGCGCTGGGCATCGTCGACAAGAATCGTCTTGACTGCCGACGTGCCGAGATCGATGCCGAGATACATGAGGTCTCACGCCCGCGTGCCGGGGGATGGAAGGGCGGGGAGCGATAGCAGAGTTCCGACGGCTTTGTCATCCGGGCACGCGTCGTTGCAACCTATGACAGACGAGATCATTCGAGGAGTTGAAGCATGCAGCCATCCGCCCCGCCGACCGTACGCGCGCCGCGCCTCGCCGGACATTACGCACTGGTGACCGGCGCCGCGCAAGGCATCGGTCGCGCGATTGCGGTGCGCTTTGCCGAGGAAGGCGCGCATGTCGCAATCAATTTCGGCGGGCCGTCGCCGTCGGGGGACGAGACCCTGGCCCTGGTGCAGGCGGCCTCGGCAGCCCATGGCCATGGAGCGCGCGATCACTTCACGGTGAAAGCCGATATCGGGGTCGAAGCCGACATCGCCGCGATGTTCGAGACGGTGCTCAAGCGCTGGCCGCAGCTCGACTGCCTCGTCAACAATGCCGGCTTCCAGCGGGAGTCGCCGAGCGAGGCCCTCGACGTCGCGACCTATCGGGCCATCCTCGAGGTGAACCTCAACGGCGCCGTGCTATGTGCACGCCATGCACTGGCGCATTTCGTTGCGCGCGGCGGCGGCAACATCATCAACACGTCGAGCGTGCACCAGATCATTCCGAAGCCCGGCTATCTCGCTTATTCGATCAGCAAGAGCGCGATGGCCGGACTGACCCGCACCTTGGCGCTGGAATTCGCCGGGCGCGGCATTCGCGTCAACTCCGTCGGCCCCGGTGCGGTCGACACGCCGATCAATGCGGCCTGGACCGGCGATCCCGTCAAGCGCGGCGTCGTCGAATCCCACATCCCGATGGGACGGGTCGCGAGCCCGGAGGAGATCGCCGGCGTGTTCGCCTTCCTGGCCTCGTCCGAGGCTAGCTACATCACGGGGCAGACGATCTATGCCTGCGGCGGGATCACGCTGTTCGGGGAATTCCGCGACAATTGGGCGAGCTGACCGCGCGGCATTGTCTCGTCCCGAGACAGCCGCGCGTCGGATCGCCACGCTGCGATTTGCGTTCTCTTAAGCAAGATCGCTGCATGGCAGCTCCTCGCAGTTGCAGCGAGGTTTCGTTAAGGCGCGGGTACGATAGTGCGCGCGTTGGCGAACGGAACTGTGATGCAACGATTGGACTCGGAAACTCGTCGCGAGCTGGCGCATCTGCTTTACAGCTCGATGCCGCTGGTCGGGACGATCTCGGCCGGGGCCGTCGTGATCGGGGCCGTGATGGCGTGGGTCGCCCGCGATCCGGGCTATGCCGCCATCACCATGGCGCTGTTGGTGATCGGCGTCTTCCGCGTCGTCAAGCTGTTGATGTTCGCAGCGCGTTTCGATCAGCTCGACGACGCCGACATCATCCGCTGGGAGCGTCTCTATGGCCTCGGCGCCGCCGCGTTCGGGCTTGCGGTCGGCGGCTTGTCGGCCCGCGCCTTTCAGATCGGTGACGGGCCCGGCATCTGGATGTGCTTCGGCCTGTCGATGTCATTCTGCGTCGGCATCGTCTCGCGCGTCAGCCCGTGGATCGTGATGAGTTCGTCCGCGGTGCTGCTGATTCCGACCGTGATCGCCTGTGTGCTGCAGCCGGAGCCGGTCTTTCGCATGGGCGCTGCAATGCTGGTGCTGTTCTGGATCACCCTGCGCGGCACATCCTACCGGCTCACCGCCGCGTTCACCGAGCGGATCGAGGCGCAGCAGGCGCTGCGCCGCCAGGCGCATCAGGATTTCCTCACCGGCCTGCCGAACCGGGCCGCCTTCATCGCGGCATTGCGCGGGCTCGATGGCCCCGCGGCGATCATCGCGATCGATCTCGACGGCTTCAAGAGCATCAATGACGCGTTCGGCCACCAGGCCGGCGACGAGCTGCTGTGCCAGGTCGGCGCGCGGCTGCGCCAATGCCTCGGTGACAGCGGCCTTGCGGCGCGGTTTGGCGGCGACGAATTCATGCTGCTGCTTCCGGTTGCGGCAGCGCAGCCGGGCCGCGATGCGGCCGGGGCATTGGCGCGCCGCGTTGTGAGCTCGCTCGCCGATCCATTTGTGCTGGCTGGAACCCGCGTGCAGATCGGCGCCAGCGCCGGCATTCTGCTCGCCGAGCATCGGACAGCAGAAACCGAGGCGCTGATCGACCAGGCCGATCGCGCGCTCTACGCCGCCAAACGGGCCGGCGGGCACCAATGGCGCTGGGCCGATGAGGAGCCCGCCGACACCGATTGGACGCGGGCTGACGACACCCCGGCGCTGGCGCCCGCGGTCTGAGCGCAGCGCCGGCGATGTTGCCGCCATCGCGGGGCAGGGAGCCGGCGTTCACGGGTCGCCTTGGCAAGTGCGCCGCCGCATCGTACTCCTGCCTGTAGCCTATCGAGAGAAGACAGGAGGAGGCCCATGCGGAGCGTCAGGATCGGCGCCGGCGCCGGCTATTCCGGCGACCGCATCGAGCCCGCGATCGAGCTCGCCGAGAGCGGCGCGCTGAACTATCTCGTGTTCGAATGCCTCGCCGAGCGCACCATCGCGCTGGCGCAGCAGGCGCGCATCAAGGATCCGAACGCCGGCTACGATCCGATGCTGGCGGCACGGATGCAGGCGGTGCTGCCGATCTGCCGGGCCAACACGATTCGCATCGTCACTAATATGGGCGCCGCGAATCCGACCGGTGCCGCCGAAGCGACGCGCGTGCTGGCCCGCAGGCTCGGCCTGACCGGGCTGAAGATCGCAGCCGTGACCGGTGACGATGTGCTGGCGCGGCTGAAAACGACGGATGTCGCGCTCGGCACCGGCGACACGATGGCCGGGCTCGGCAACCGCGTCGTCTCGGCCAATGCCTATGTCGGGGCGCGCGCGATCGCCGAGGCGCTCGCGGCCGGCGCTGATGTCGTGATCACCGGGCGCGCCGCGGATCCGGCGCTGTTCCTCGGTCCGCTGATTCATGAGTTCGGCTGGGCGATGGATGATTGGGACCGGCTCGGCCAGGGCACGGTGGTCGGTCATCTGCTCGAATGCGCGGGTCAGATCACCGGCGGCTATTTTGCCGATCCCGGTGTGAAGGACGTTCCGGATCTCGCCCGGCTCGGCTTTCCGATCGGCGAGGTGCGCGAGGATGGCGAGCTGATCGTCACCAAGGTCGCCGGCTCCGGCGGTTGCGTCACCGCCGCGACCGTGAAGGAGCAACTGCTCTACGAGATCCACGATCCCGCGCAGTATATCCAGCCGGACGTGGTGGCGGATTTTTCCGAGGTCACCGTCGAAGAGCTTGGCCCTGACCGTGTCAAAGTGGTGGGCGGCCGTGGCAAGCCGAAAACCGGCTTGCTGAAGACCTCGGTCGGCTATCACGATTGCTATGTCGGGGAAGGCCAGATCTCCTATGCCGGCCCTGGCGCAGTCGCACGCGGCCGCCTCGCGCTCGACATCGTGCGCGAGCGGCTGGCGCTGACCGGCGTGCCGGTCAGCGAGTTGCGCTGTGACCTGATCGGCGTCAACGCGCTGCATGGCGATGGCCACGCGCAAGCCGGCGAACCCTACGAGGTCCGCATTCGGGTCGCTGGGCGCACCGCGACGATGGCTGATGCACTCAGGATCGGCAACGAGGTCGAGACGCTCTACACCAATGGTCCCGCCGGCGGTGGCGGGGCGTGGAAATCGGCCCGCGAGGTCATTGCTGTCGCATCCTGCCTGGTGGCCGAGGATGCGGCCGAGCCCTGCGTTGAGATGCTGGTGGTTTGAGTTTTCCGGGGCTTCACGGCCCGCATCGGCTCGCGCAAGCTGTGGCCATGCTGGTGAAGGCTCCGATCAGAAGCGAGAACTCATTCGATGTATGACCTCATTGTCGTCGGCGGCGGCTCCGCGGGAGCGGCGGTCGCAGCGCGTCTGTCCGAACAGCCGGAACGGCGCGTGCTGCTGCTGGAGGCCGGCGCCGACTGGCGCGCGGACGAGGTGCCATGGGAGATCGCGACGCCCAATCCGATCCCGATCATCCATGATCGGGCCTTCCAGGAGAAGTGGCAGTGGCCGCAGCTGATGTCGCGCCGGGTGGCAGGCCAGGAGATGCGGTTCTACTGGCGCGGCAAGGGGCTCGGCGGCAGCTCGATGATGAACGGCCAGATCGCGATCCGCGGTGTGGCCGAGGCGTTCGACCAATGGGCTGCCCAGGGCTGCACCGGATGGTCGGCGCGTGAGATCATGCCGCTGTTCTCCGTGATCGAGGACGACCTCACTTATGGCGATCGCGACGGGCACGGCCAGGGCGGTCCGCTGCCGGTCTATCGGGCGCCGGCGGACCAGTGGGGGCCGATCGACGGTGGCTTGCGCGATGCGGCGCTGGCGAGCGGCTATCCCTGGTGCGACGACCTCAACGGGCCCGATGGCGAGGGCGTCGCCTGCTATCCCATCAACAGCCGCAACGGCCGCCGCATCTCGACCAACGAAGCCTATCTGGAGCCGGCGCGAGGCCGTTCGAACCTGGAGATCCGCGGCCGCGCGCTGGTCGATCGTGTCCTGATCAGCGATGGCCGCGCGACCGGCGTGCGCGTGCTTCTCGACGGCGAGGGCGCCAGGGAGATCGCGGCGCGCGAGGTCGTGCTATGCGCCGGGGCCATCCACAGCCCGGCGATCCTGTTGCGTTCGGGCCTTGGACCCGCGGCCGAGCTGCGGCACATGGGCATCGCCGTGTTGCGCGATCTGCCGGTGGGACGGCACTTCTTCGATCATCCCTTGTTCCGCACCACCATCCAGCTGCGCGAGGCGCTGCGTCCGACCGACCGCGACACGCGCCACACCAATTGCTGCGTGACCTATTCGTCCGGCCTGGCCGAGGGCGGCAAGCGCGACATGATCCTGATCGCGTTCAACCACCGTGGCATCGGCGTGCCCGGCGCGATCGGCGCCGGCCTCTTCAACGCCTTCTCGCGCGGCACGCTGAAGCTCGCCTCGCCTGATCCCTCCATCGATCCGATCGTGGACGAGAATATGCTCGCCGATCCCCGCGACATCGCGCGGATGCGGGACGCGGTGAAGCGGCTGGCCGTGATCACGCAGCAGCCGGCGCTACAGGGTATCGCCGATTGGATCCGCCTCGGCGATACCGAACTCACGCTGCCGCAGGCGGCCGCGCTGCCGGATGCCGAGCTCGACGCGCTGCTGCGCCGGGTGACCGGCGATATTCAGCATGCCGCCGGCAGCTGTCGCATGAGCGGCTTCGCCGACGCCGATGGCGTCGTCAATCCCGACGGGACGGTCAAGGGGATCGGCGGCCTGCGCGTCGCCGACGCCTCGATCATGCCGGCCGATTGTCGTGCCAACACGCATTTCACCACGGTCGTGATCGGGGAAGCGATCGCGCGGATGATGCGGAAGAGGACGTAAGCCTCAGGCGATGGCGAAGCGAAGCCCGGCGCGGGCGCGCCCGCCGGAGATCGCGATCGGCGTGCCATCGGCGCGCCAGCACGCCGCACCGGTCAAGCCGCCGTCATCACCGAAGGCGATGGCATTCATGCCGCCGGCCACGATCGGTTCGCGCTTGATCGCATGGCCGCGTGCGGCGAGCTCCTGCGCCACGCTGTCCGAAAACGCCGGCTCGAGCTCGAGCTCGCCGCCTTGCGTCCACAGCCGCGGCGCCTCCACCGCTTCCTGCAAGGACATGCGGTGGTCGATGAGGTTCACCAGCGCCTGCAGCGCCGAAGGGAAGATGCGCAGACCGCCGGGCAGGCCGAGCGCGTAGCGCAAGCGCCCATCGCGTGTCGCCATCATCGGCGCCATCGAGGTGAAGACGCGTTTTCCGGGTGCAATCGACAACGCGCGGCCGGGATGCGGATCGAAATTATACATGTAGTTGTTGGCCGTCATGCCGGTGCCGGGGATCTGCACGCAGGCGCCGAACAGGCCGTTGATGGTCTGGGTCGAGGCGACCACATTGCCCTCGGCGTCCGCGACGGTGACATGCGTGGTGTTCGCGGATTCGGTCGGGGACAGCCCCGGACCGAAGTGTCTTGCCCGGCCGATCTCAATCTGGGCCCGCCGCTCGTCAGCATAGGTCTTCGATGTCAGGCGCTCGACCGGCACGTCGACGAACGCCGGATCGGCGGTGGCGACCGCGCGATCGGCAAAGGCGATCTTCAACGCTTCGGCGAGCAGATGCGCGGCATCGGCCGAGCCGAAGCCGAGCGCGCCGATATCGAAACCTTCGAGGATGTTGAGCATCTGCACGATGTGCACGCCGCCTGAGGAGGGGGGCGGCGGACCGATGATCTCATGGCCGCGATAGGTGCCGCGGACCGGCGCGCGCTCGATCACCTTGTAGGCGGCGAGGTCGGCCATGTCGATCAAGCCGCCGGACCGAGCCATATCGTCGGCCAGCGCGGCGCCGAGCGGCCCTTGATAGAGCGCGTCCGGCCCGTGCTCGGCGATCAGCCGCAGCGATGCGGCGTAGTCGGCCTGGATGACGCGCGTGCCGGCCCGCACCGGCTCGCCGCCGGGCAGGAACAGCGCCGACAGAGCTGGATCCCGCGCAAGGTCGGCGGCGACCAGCCGGACGCAGTCGTTGAGATACGCACTCGCCACGAAGCCATGCTCGGCGAGCCGGATCGCCGGCGCCATGACCTCGGCGAGCGGCAGCCGACCATAGTGCGTCAGCGCCTCGCACCAGCCCTTCAGCGCGCCTGGCACGGCGACGGCGAGCGCGCCGACGACGTTACGGCGGTCGCGGGTTTCGCGCGCGAGCGCGATCTCGTCGGACACCGGGTCATACATCGCGGGCGTCGCGCGCAGCGGTGCGGTGCTCAGCCCATCGAGCACGATGTGGCGGCCATCGGCGAGGCGGATATGCGACAGGCCGCCGCCGAGCAGGCCGACCATCATCGGCTCGACCACCGTCAGCGCAAACAGCGCCGCCACGGCCGCGTCGATCGCATTGCCGCCGCGCATCAGCATCTCGGCACCGGCGCTCGAGGCGAGCGGATGGTTGGTCACCACCATGCCGCGCGAGCCTGTCGCCGGCTGCTTCTCGCAGGTGAAAGGGGCGATGCGCGGCGCGGGTGAATTCATCCTGATTCTCTTCTGTCGAACGGCGGCGGCCGGTGCCGATCATCCTGACCGATCCCACGCGCCGAGGAAAGAGCATCGCTGTCGGACCGAACTGATAGTTGCGCGCCATGCATGCAGCGGAGGGCATCGATCTGTCCTGTCGCGTTTTCATCACGGCGCATCTGTGTTAGGCCTGCGCGCAGTTCCACTTCGTGAGCCTGCTGACGGCATGTCCCATTATGATCTGATCATTCGCGGCGGTCGCGTGCTCGACCCCGAAACCAAGCTCGATGCGACGGCCGACGTCGCCGTCAAGGACGGGGCCATCGCTGCGGTCGGCGATATCGCAGGCGGCGCGGATCAGGTGATCGATGCGGCGGGGCTCGCCGTCGTGCCCGGCTTCATCGATCTGCACGCGCACGGCCAGTCGCTGCCCGCCGATCGCATGCAGGCCTTCGATGGCGTCACCACGACCTTGGAGCTCGAGATCGGCGTGATGCCGGTGGCGCGCTGGTACGATGAGCAGGAAGCGATCGGCCGCACACTGAATTACGGCGCGGCGGCGGGCTGGGTGTTTGCGCGCATCGCGACGATGACCACGCAGCAGACCGCATCGAGCATTGCCGGCATGGGCGAGGCGATGCGCGACAAGCGTTGGATCGAAGAGGTCGCGACGGCTGCGGAGACGGCCGAGATCGTCGAGCGCACGCGGCAGGGACTGGACCAGGGCGGCCTCGGCATCGCTTTTCCGAATGCCTACGCGCCCGGCACCGGCATCAAGGAATTGTCCGAGCTGTGCAGCCTGGCCGCGAGCCAGGATGTGCCGACCTATACCCACATCGTCTATATGTCCAACGTCGATCCGCGCAGCTCGGTCGATGCCTATACGCGGCTGATCGGGCTGGCCGGCTCGACCGGTGCCCACATGCATATCTGCCATTTTAACAGCACCAGCCTGCAGGATGTCGGGCGCTGTGCCGAGCTGGTCCGGACCGCGCAGGCGCAAGGCTTGAAGGTCACGGTCGAGGCCTATCCCTATGGCACCGGCTCGACGGTCGTCGGGGCTGATTTCTTCGCCGATCCCGCCTTTTGCCAGCGCATGGGCACCGGCTATGACGCTATCGAGATGGTGGCGGAGCGGCATCGTCTCGGCAGCCGCGATGAGTTGCTGCAGCGGCAGCAGACCGATCCCGGGGCGCTGGTGCTGATCCACTTCCTCGACGTCGCCGTCAATCCGCGCCATCGCGACCTGCTCGATGTCTCCGTGTTGTTTCCCGGCGGGGCCATCGCGTCGGACGCGATGCCGTGGATCCTGTCCAACGGCACCGACTACACCGGCGAAGCGTGGCCGCTGCCGGACGATGCGGTGTCGCATCCGCGCTCGTCGGCGACCTTCGTGAAGTTCCTGCGCGAATGGGTGCTGGACCGCCAGGCGGTACCGCTGCTCGACGGCCTCGCCAAATGCACGCTGATTCCGGCGCAGATCCTGGAGCGATCAACGCCGGCGATGCGGCGCAAGGGACGGCTGCAGGCGGGATGCGATGCGGACATCGCCGTGCTCGATCTGTCATCGTTGCGTGATCGTGCCGACTTCCTCAACATGAACCGGCCGTCGGAAGGCGTGAGACATCTGCTCGTCAATGGCCGCGCCGTGATCGCCGGCGGACACCTCGTCCGCGACGCACGACCGGGCCGGCCGGTGCGGCGGCCGGTCCTGTCATGATCGTCCCCGTTCTGCTGGTGGCCGGCGCGCTCGGCGCCGGCAAGACGACCTTGCTGAATCATCTGCTGGCCAATCCTGACGGCCGGCGCATCGCCGCCGTGGTCAACGATTTCGGCGCGGTCGATATCGACGCGCAACTGCTCGGGACCGTGACCGAGGAGGTGATCAGCCTGAAGAACGGCTGCATCTGCTGCTCATTGCAGGGCGACCTGCTGCGCACATTGTCGGCGGTGATCAAGCGCGATCCCGCGCCCGATGCGATCGTGATCGAGACCTCGGGCATCTCGGATCCGGCCGAGATCATCCGCAACCTGATGGATCCTGTGATCTTCAAGGTCGCGCCGCTGGAGACTGTGGTGACGCTGGTCGATCCGCAGCGGCTGCGCGACGCGCCGGAGCTGGAGCAGGATGCGCTGTGGCGCTCGCAGCTGCGCGCGGCCGATTTCGCATTGCTGACGAAGACCGATCTGCTCGACCGCGTGGCGCTGGACGAGGTCCGTGCCGTGGTCGGTCGGCACAAGCCGCAATCGGCGATCTTCGAGGTCGCGCACGGCATCGTGCCGCCCGATCTGCTGTTCAGCCGCGAGCTGCGCGCGCCCCGGGCTATGCCGCGGCAGATGCCGGTGATGTCCGAGCCGTTCGCAACGGTGACCTGGACCTCACGTGCACCGCTGTCGCTCGCTCGCTTTCAGCAGGTGATCGGGCAGCTGGCGGCCCGGACCCTGCGCATCAAGGGGCTCCTGCTGTTCACCGAGCATCCGGGGAAGCCGATCCTGTTTCAGTCGGTGGCGACGCGCGGCACGCTGGCGCCCGCGCCGCTGCCGCCGGCCGACGGACTGACGGCGCAACTGGTGCTGATTGGGCGCGAGGGGGAGATTGCCGCAGATCAGATTGATGCGGTGATGCGCGGCATCGAGATGTCATAGCACCGGCAAGGCGAACGCTCTCAGCCGGCCTGACGAAGCTGTGCGGTGTCGGCGTCGGCCCAGCTACAACGGCCGCCACCGGCGCGCTTGGCCGCATAAAGCGCCTCGTCGACCCGGCGCAGCACCTCGTCGACCGTGTCGTCCGTCAGCGGCCGCTCGTTCACGAGCAGTCCGGCGCTGGCGCCGATTACCATGGGGATATCGGACAGCAGGAACGGCATCGACAAGGTGCGGACGGCCTCGCGCGCCAGCGCCATCGATTCATCGCGTCCTTCGGCACCGTCTGCGACCGGCTTCAGCAGCATGAACTCGTCGCCACCGAAGCGCGCGGCAAGGCCGCCCGAGCCGACGCAGTCCGACAGCCGCGTCGCGACCTGGCGCAGTAGCTCATCGCCGGCATGGTGACCGTGGCGATCGTTGACCGGCTTGAAGCCGTCGAGATCGATGGCGATGATCGCGACGCTGCCCGTGGTGCGCTCCAGTGCGGCGAGGAACGCGGCCCGATTCGGCAGGCCGGTCAGGAAGTCGTGGTTGGCCTGGCGGGCCAGCGCATGTTTGGCCTCGAGTCGCTCGATGAACGCGGTGCTGAGATGGCGCGATGCTTCGCGGATCGAGAACCAGAACAGGACGAGCATCGCGGCGCCGAGCTGGTAGGGCAACTCCGGGCGCATCAAGCCGGCCACCAATGTGGGCGCGAACAGCACGGCGGTTGTCGTCAGCACCACCCAGGGGCGGATCGCCGCGCGCGAGACCATGCCGACGCAATAGGACATCGACAGTCCGAACGCGATCCACGCGCCCGGCGCATCGTTGAGCTGAAAGGCCCGAAAGGTGAGGGCGCCGAGCGCGAGCCCAAAGGCGGTTGCGCCGGCGGCATAGACCTTTTCCCAGAGCACCACGTCCCGGTCGGAGAGGCGGGCGCTGCGCTGCTTGTAGCGGAGCAGGCTGACCACGCGGCCGATCGCGTTGACGATGATCGCGAACGTGATCGCGATGTAGCCGGGGTCGCGATGCAGGACGGCCAGCGTGACCGATCCGGTGATCGCGGCCGCGTTGATCGACATCACCTGTGGCAGGGACGTGTACAGGAGCTCGACCAGCTCGCGCCGGATCGCCGGGTTCGGATCAACGAATCTGGAAGACTGCCCATGTCCCATGGAACCACCATGAGACACCTTTCCTAACAGTTGATGGGCGGCCACATCTCGCGCGACGAAGAGGTTTGCGATTACCTTAAATCTTCGTCAACGCAAACGTCGAAGCCTCACGGAGCGCGGCTTGGATCGCTGATGGCATAGACCGGCGTCGCTGTTGCCATTCTCGGGGACATGGTGGTCGCGGCGGCGACCTTTGGCGGCTCGGACTTCGGCAGCTCTGCCTTAGTCTCCGTTTTGGGCGGATCAAGCTTCAAGGGGCGGAGCGGCTGACGCTTCGCCATCGCATCCAGCACGGCCCGGTTTGCCTTTTCCAGCCGCTTGGCAGCAGCGACGTCGGCGAAGGCACGATCGAATTTGCGCATCCGGTAGAAAACGATGCCGCGATCGATATAGGCCTCTTGATAGCGCGGATCGAGCTGGATCGCGGTGTCCAGATCGCTCAGAGCCGCCGAGAGGTCGCCTTTCTGGAACGAAGCCATGCCGCGATCATGGAAGGCGCGCGCATCGTTCGATGGAGCGTTGCCGGGGAAGGCTGCGTCCGCATTGCACGAAGCAGCAGCGCCCGGCGCGCAGGACGAACGCTCCTGCTCGGCCGAGTAGACCGCGTCGACCTTGCTGACCCGAAGCGGCAGGGTCTCGGCAGCTGCCGGTGCACCGGCGTTTGCGGCGGCATTGGCCGGCGTCTCGACGGCGGCTCCCGCGGGCGCCTCCGCGGTCGTCGTCGCCTCCGGCGTCACCGCAACCGTCTCGATCGGCTTGGCAGGGACTTCATGCGGCTTGAGCTTGTTGGTCGCGACCACGATCGGCTTTAATGGCGCGACTGAAGCCGCCGACATATGGGTGAACAGGAGATAACCGGTCAGCGCCACGGCAGAGGCGCCGGCCAACGCCATCACGCCGGATGCGACCTTGTGCACCTTGGCCGCGACGGCGAGCTTGGACTCCTGCTGACTCTCGTCCTGCGCGGCCCCGAGCAGGCGGTCATAAGCAGCACGCTGCTCCTTGTCGCCGAGGATGTCGTGAGCGCGGACGATCTGCCGAAACCGCAGCGCCGTGTCGGGATCTCCCGCGTTGAGGTCGGGATGGCTCTCCTTGACCGCCTTGCGGAACGCTGCCCTGATGTCGTCAGCGTCGTCGTCCGGAAGAGCTCCGAGCAAATCGTAAAGCGTCTTCATGATCGATCTCGCTGCAGGTTTCCCTCGTCTCCGATCGAAATTCCCACGGCGAATTTACGCTGGAGCACTCGTACTAACACTTTCCGCCTTGCACGATGCTGGGCCAATTCGGCGGAAAAATGACTGAAAATGGCGAAATTCGCAGCCAATTCTGCCGGGTTTGGAACCATGAAACGCTTGAACCTGTCTGGGGTCTCGCTGTTGCAGCTTCCGGCATGGTGAAGAAAAAGTTTGAAATGACGTTTAACGCGAGGGCCTATGGCCTCATCAAATCGCGTGACGTGCAGCACATTCCCTGGGGCGTGCCGGCCGTTATGGTCCGCATGCAACGAGCGATCGCGGGATCGGCGAGGTGATGTCATGAGACGGAGGGCTGGGACAATCGCAGCGGTTGCATCGTTTGCGTCACCTGCCGGTGTCCGCGCGCAGCGAGCGGCTCCGCAGGGACGTCATGCCACCCTGGTGGACGCGTGGGCGAGGCCCGGCGCTGCGGCTGCAGTCTTTGTCGGCATGGCTCCGGACCGGCCGGTGCCGGACCTGTCCGGCCGCTGAAGAGCATGTCCTGCCGGCAGCGGACCACTCCTTTGCGCGCGGCAGGCGCGCACGTCGCCCGCTTGCGGGGGCGGCCGGCCGGCCGCTATACCGATCGCATGAGCGATTTTCACGGCGTCTTTCCCTATCTCGCCTCACCGATCAGCGCCGACGGTACGATCCGCACCGATGTGCTGGGACGGCTTTGCGATGACCTGATCCAAGCCGGCGTGCATGGCCTGACGCCGCTCGGTTCGACCGGCGAGTTCGCCTATCTCGACCGCGCCCAGCGCATGACCGTGGTCGAGGCGACCATCGACGCGGCGAAGGGGCGCGTTCCGGTCGTCGCCGGTGTGGCATCGACCGCGATCGCCGACGCGGTGGCGCAGGCCAAGGCCTATCAGAAGCGCGGCGTCAGCGGCATTCTCGCGGTGCTCGAGGCCTATTTTCCGGTGAGTGATGCGGGCATCGAGGCCTATTTTCGTGCCATCGCCGATGCCGTCGATGTTCCTGTCGTCATCTACACCAATCCGCAATTTCAACGGTCCGACCTGTCGCTCGATGTGATCGCGCGCCTCGCCGAGCATCCGCGCATCAACTACATCAAGGACGCCTCGACCAATACGGGACGGTTGTTGTCGATCATCAACCGATGCGGCGATGCCCTGAAGGTGTTCGCGGCGTCGTCGCACATTCCCGCTGCCGTGATGCTGATCGGCGGCGAGGGGTGGATGGCCGGACCCGCCTGCATCATCCCGCGCCAGAGCGTCGAGCTCTACAATCTCTGCAGGGCGTCCTGTTGGGATGATGCGCTCAAGCTGCAGAAGAAGCTTTGGCGCGTCAACGAGGCGTTTGCCCGCTTCAATCTCGCCGCCTGCATCAAGGCCGGGCTGGCGATCCAGGGATATGACGTCGGCGACCCGGTGCCGCCACAGGCCGCACTGACCGCCCAGCAGCGCAAGGTCGTCGAAGAGGTGCTGCGCAGCCTGGGGTGACACGCGGATGACGGCCCGGCTCTCTCCGGTGTCATTCCGGGACAGCCCGAAGGGCTGAGCCCGGCATCCCGTCTCCGCGGCGCCTCGGCCGGCCAGGTTTGGCGACGCCGACCCCCTAAAACATTGTTTGTGGCCATGGATTTGGGGCTCGCGCTGACGCCCGTCCCGGAATGACGGCAGCGGTTGTGTCGACCGGCAAATCCGCTAAAAAGCATGCAATTGCATTTGAACTTACCCAAGGACTGACGAATGAACATTCTTCCCAACAATATGCGGTTCGGAGCGGGGCAGCCCGTCAAGCGCCTGGAGGATCAGCGGCTGCTCACCGGGAAGGGGCAGTTCATCGACGACAAGCCGGATGACGGCGCGCTGTGGCTTTACGTGCTGCGCTCGCCGCATGCGCATGCGAAAATCCTGTCGATCGACACCGCTGCGGCGCGCGAGATCGCGGGCGTGCAGGCGATCTATACCGGCGCCGATCTCGTCGCCGACGACGTCGGTACCATCCCGACGCTCGCGATCTTCAAGCGGCCGGACGGCAAGCCGATGACGGTGCCGCCGCGTCGCCTGCTCGCCCATGAGGTCGTCCGATACACCGGTGAGGCCGTCGCGGCCGTCGTCGCCACCTCGCGCGTGATCGCGCAGGAAGCCGCCGAAGCGATCGTCGTCGACTATGAGGTGCTGCCGGCAGTCACCGATCCGGTGCAGGCGCTCGAGCCTGGTGCGCCCGTCGTCTGGGCCGAGGCGCCCGACAACATTGTCGCCGCGATGAGCTATGGCGATGCCGCCAAGGTCGAAGAGGCCTTCGCCAGCGCCCCGCACAAGGTCTCGCTCGACATCGTCAGCCAGCGCCTGGTGCCTTCGGCAATGGAGCCGCGCTCGACGATCGCCGAGATCGAGAAGAAGACCGGCCGCCTGCTGCTGTATGTGCAGTCGCAGACGCCGGCCTCGACCCGCGACGTGCTGGCGGAAGCCGTGCTGAAGCGGCCGAAGGAGAGCGTGCGCGTGCTGGTCGGCGACATCGGCGGCGGCTTCGGCCAGAAGACGAACCTCTATCCCGAGGATGGCATCGTCGCTTATGCCGCCACCAAGCTGGCCAAGAAGATCCGCTGGCGCGCCGAGCGTACGGATGAGTTCGTCGGCGGCACCCATGGCCGCGACCTCACCTCGACCGCCGAGTTCGCGTTGGACGCCAAGGGCAAGGTGCTGGCCTATCGCGTGCGCTCGATCGGCGCCACCGGCGCCTATTCGTCCGGCGCGGCCAACATCATCCCGCTGGTGCTCGGGCCGTTCGTGCAGACCGGCGTCTACGATTTGCCGCTGGTGCATTTCGAGGTGAAGACGGTGATGACGCACACCGCGCCGGTCGGCGCCTATCGCGGCGCCGGACGCCCCGAGGCGGTGTTCATCGTCGAGCGCCTGTTCGATACGGCGGCACGCCAGATCGGCATCGATCCGCGCACCATCCGCAAGGCGAACTACATCAAGCCGGCGCAATTGCCCTACACCAATGCGGTCGGCCAGGTGTATGATTCCGGTGCCTTCGCCCACATGCTGGAGCGCGCCTCCAAGCTCGCCGACTGGGACGGCTTCAATGCGCGGAAGCGCGAAGCCAAAAAGCGCGGTATGCTCTACGGCCGCGGGCTGACCAGCTACATCGAATGGACCGGCGGTCGCGCACACACCGAGAAGGTGTCGCTGCACGCGACGTCCGAGGGCCGCGTGATCCTGCATTCCGGCACTATGGCAATGGGGCAGGGGCTGCAGACCACCTACACCCAGATGATCTCCGACACGCTCGGCATTCCCTTGGACAAGATCGACGTCGTGCAGGGCGACACCGATCTGGCCACCGGTTTCGGCAGCGTCGGCTCGCGCTCGCTGTTCGTCGGCGGCACGGCAGTGGCGGTGTCGTCGAACGACCTGATGACGAAGGCCCGGGAAAAGGCATCGAATCTGCTGGAGACGGCGGTCGAGGACATCGAATATCGCGACGGCTTTCTCACGGTCGTCGGCACCGACCGCCGCATCAGCCTGTTCGAGATCGCACAGAAAGAACAGGGCGCCAAGCTGTCGGTCGACAGCGAGGGCGAGGTCGACGGCCCGAGCTGGCCGAACGGCACGCATATCTGCGAGGTCGAGATCGACCCGGAGACCGGCATCAGCCGTGTGGTGCGCTACACCACGGTCGACGACGTCGGGGTCGCGGTCAATCCGATGCTGGTGGCCGGCCAGATCCATGGCGGCGTCGCCCAGGGCATCGGCCAGGCGCTGTACGAGAACGTCGCCTATGATGCCGACGGCCAGCTCCTGACCGCGACCTATCAGGACTACTGCATCCCACGCGCCGACGACGTGCCGCCGATCGTCGTCACGCTCGACGATTCCGCGCCCTGCAAAACCAATCCGCTGGGTTCGAAAGGCTGTGGCGAGTCCGGTGCCATCGGCGGCCCGCCCTGCGTCACCAACGGCGTGATGGACGCGCTGTTCGAACTCGGCATCACCAACCTGCAGACGCCGCTGACGCCGGAGAAGGTGTGGGCTGCGATCCGCGATGCCAAGGCAAAGAAGGCTGCGGCCTGACGATGAGCGATGAGACCGCCCGCGCCCGTCCGCTGCAAGCCGGTGCGCGGGCGCGGCGGTCACCACGTCACAGCAGGTGTGATTCTATCCGCGAATGGTGATGCCGCGGCCGCAGGCGTTGTTGATGAAGCAGGCGCGCAGCGCATCGTCGAGCTGCTCGGACCGTTTCCCGTCCAGACTGACGTCTGGAAAACCGTGACCCCGCAGATAGACCTGCATCTGTAGAACGGCGCGATGGCCGCCCAGCGTGACGATGGTTTCGAGGTCCTGCTTGGCCTCCGGCTCTCGCCCAATGCGGGTCAGGATCAGAGCGCGCTGCACGAACATGTTGACGAGGTCGGGCCGCACCGGGCCGGGAAGGACGCGCTGCCCCGGCGGGCCGAGAACTTTGTTCAGGTCGGCAAGCGCACCGTTGTCGTCTCCCATGCCGGCCAGAATCGTCACCCGCATCTGCAAGGCCTGGAGATCGGACCCGGCCGCGAGCAGCGCATCGAGGTCCTCCTTGGCGCCAGCCGTCTTGCCGCTCTGCAGCCGAATCTCGGCGCGCGTCATGCGCGGTCGCCGCTCGTCGGGCTCAAGCGCGATGGCGGAATCGAGATCCGCTTCCGCCTGCTCCGGTCTGCCGCTCCGGTTCGACAGGAGGGCGCGGATCCAGAGCGCATCGACCGACAAGGGATTGAGCGCGAGGGCCTTGGTGGCCAGTTCGAGTCCAGCCTGATCGTCCTGACCGATCAGGATGAAGGCCATGGTTGCCAGCGCATCGGCATTGTCGCCATCGGCCTGCAGCGCCGCCGTCACGTCGCGGGTGGCTTCGGTAAGCTGGGCCGGGATTCTCAGCCGGGCGCGGAGCAGCAGGGCCGCTGCGTTGCTGGGCTGCTCGGTGATCGCCGTATCCAACTCTGCGATGGCTTGCGGCAGCCTGGCAATCTCGGTGAGTTGCCGGGCGCGGAGGACGCGCTGCTGCGAACGGACATCCGCGGGCAGAGTTGCTGAAATCTCCAGCGGATCGCATTCGCCGCGTGCTCTGGCCGGATAAGGCAGCTTGCATGTTCCGAAACTGAACGAGCGGATCGGGCCGGCCGTACCCAGCGTGTCTTCGGCGCGCGAGGGCGTACTCATCAGCTCGGCAATGAGCATGAGCGGAATCGCGAAGCGCATGCGGAATGTCATCGGCGGGCTCACTTGCAGAGCTTGTCGAGCATGCAGGCGCGGATCGCGTCCTTGAAGTCGGGCGTCAGTTGGTCCGGCGCTTCGCTCGATCGCCAATAGCCGGCTGTGCGCAGCGCGACGACCGTCTTCTTGAGCGCGGACTCCTCGGTGGTCACGGCCTGGATCATGTCATCGAAAGCGAGGTCGGTTTCGCCGAGCTCCCGGTGCATCAATGCGCGCATGCGAACGGCTTCGCCGGACGGAGGAAAGATCCCCGCAGCGCGATCGAACTCCGCGAGCGCTTCCCGAAATTGCTGGCGCTTGGCGAGAATGAGTCCAAGGTCGAAGAATGTCTCATATTGCTCGGATCCGAGCGATTTTGCTTCCTGCAGGTCGGCAAACGCCTGCTGCTCGCGTCCGGGCGTGTAGGTCAGTAAATGACCTCGTGCCGTGAGCGACATGGCGGATCGGCGATAGGTCACAGCGGCGTTCAGGTCCTGCTCGGCGCGATCAAGGTGACCGAGCATCCAGTGGATCCGGGCGCGGTTCTTCAGAGCGATGAAATAGAAGTCCAGCCGATTGCCTTGATAGTCGAAATAGGGCTTGAGATTGATCTCGTCGGGACCGAGCCCAACCAGAGCATCAGCTGTCTTCAATGCCTCGTCGAAACGGCGCAGGCCCTGATTGCTGGTGCTGCTGAAGAGCAGCGCATACTGGTTTCTCGGGGCGATCGTCAGCGCCATCGCATAAAAGCGGATCGCGGTGCGGTAGTCTCCGGCGTCCTCATACCCGGCGCCCACGCGCCACATCGCGTCCGGGTTCGACGGGTTGAGCGTCAGCACCTTCTCGATGAGTGATCTGCCCAGAGTGCCGTCGCCGAGACGGAGCGCTGTCGATGAGCGCGATAGCAGCAGCTCCTCATCGGTGGGAAGGAGCGCGATCGCCGCATCGTAATCCTGTGCCGCGAGGGTCCAGCGCTTGGTATAGTAGTAGCCCGAACCCCGGACCGAGAGGGCGCGGCCGCGCTCGGCGGCCGGTTTGGCGCCATCGGCGATCAGTCTGGAGCAGGCCGCGATGACGCTCTCGGGATCGCTCCTGAGCTGCGACGCCACACACTCGCCAGTATCCTGCGCGGCCGCCGTTCCGGGGGTAGCGAATGCCAGAAGGACGATGGCTGCAGCAAATTGGCGAATGGCAGGTCGGATCATCGCGGCTCCCCGAAGCAGGGCAACCGAATATCGGCAATTTTCAAAAGGGCGTGTAATGAAACAACTAAAGGTTTAGATATGGCGCGCGAAGGGCGAAGCCGGGATCTCGAACCGCACGCTGAAATCGCCAGCGCCGCCCGCAAACCGCAAGCTCCCGCCATGGGCCTGCGCGACCTCGGCGGCGATGGCCAGGCCAAGCCCTGAGCCATGCGATCCATCGCCTTTCTGGAACGGCGACACCAGATGCTGCTGCGCCTCGGCTGCGATCCCCGGTCCGTCGTCCCACACGACGATCGCGACATGCGCCGCCGCTCGCTCCACCCTGACCATCAGTCGCGTTCGCGCCCCATGCGCCAGCGCGTTGTGAATGAGATTGGCGAGCGCCTCGCGCAGGCTGATGGCATCTGCGGCGATCACGGTGTCTCCCTCCGACGGGACGAAGCTGACGGAGACCTCGCGATCCAGCGACAGTGGCACGCTCTGCGACAGCACCGACTTGGCCAGCGCATTGATGTCGGTCGCCGCAAAACGCGGCGCCTGGGCGCGGTGCTGGATCATCGCGTGATCGAGCAGTTGGCTGGTGAGCCGGGCGAGGTCCGCGATGCGGCCACGGAGCTTGTCGAGCGCCTTCGGATCCCTGGTCTGGTCGGTCAGCAGTTCGACCTCGGCGTCAATGGCCGCGAGCGGCGTGCGCAATTGGTGGGTGGCGTCGGCGATGAAGCGCTGCATCAGCGTGATGCGCTCCGACAGGCGCTGCATGAAGCCGTCGATGGCGCCGACCAGAGCGCGCACCTCGCGCGGGGGCATCATGGCGATGGGGCTGAGATCATCCGGGCGTCGCCTGACGATCTCGGCCTCGATCCGCGTCAGCGGGGCGAACACCAGCCGGAGGCACAGCGCGGTCGCGACCAGCGCCAGCAGGCTCATCGCCGCGATCAGGCCGATGGCCTTCGACGCCAGATCCCAGGTCAGGCTGTCGCGGGCGCGCAGGGTCTGCGCCAGCACGATCGCGCTCCAGCCGTCGCCCGGCGCACCGTCGAGCCGGCGTGCCACGGCGGCAATCCGCACCGGCTGGTCGCGATAGACGCCGTCGCGCAGCACGACGCCCTCCCGGAGCGCCGCAGCCGGCGCGCTGATGGCGAGATCATCATAGCCGGCGACGACGACGCCGCGCGGATCGGTGACGCGATAGAACACCAGATCATACGCCGATAATGTCGCGAAGGCCGCGGCCGGCGGATCGAGCGTCACCACGCCGCCCTGCATGTAGATGTTCTCGGCGATCTGCACGGCGCCGCCGGCGAGCAGCCTGTCATAGGCGTCGCGCGCCGCGGTCGCGGCATATTGCCAGGCGGCGAGGCTGAGCACGACCGCGCCCACGGCCAGGATCGCGCCGATCGCGATCAAGAGCCGCGCGCGCAACGATGTCCTGATGTCACGAAGCGTGGAGCTGATAGCCAAGGCCGCGCTCGGTCTTGATTTCGACTGTTGTTGCCGCCAGCTTGCGGCGCAGCCGCGCGATGAACTGCTCGACGGCGTTCGGGCTCGGGTCCTGGTCGAAGCTGAACAGCTGCTCGACCAACTCCTCCTTGGCGACGTAGCGGCCGGGCCGCGCGGCGAGAATTTCCAGCACGGTTAGCTCGCGCCGGGTCAGGTCCAGCGGCTGGCCGGCGACGCTGGCGGTGCGGCCGGCGCGGTCGATCACCAGCGGCCCCAGCGTCAGCAGATTGTCGGACTGCCCCGCAGCGCGCCGCAGCAGCGCGCGGGCGCGCGCCTCCAACTCGCGATAGTCGAACGGCTTGATCAGATAATCGTCGGCGCCGAGGTCGAGTGCGCCGATGCGGTCGTCAACCGCGGAGCGCGCCGTCAGTACCAGCACCGGCGTGCGCAGGCCGCGCTTGCGCAGATGCTTGAGCACGGCGAATCCGTCCATGTTCGGCAGCATCACGTCGAGCACGATCAGGTCATAGGTCTGCACCTCGATCAGCTCGCTCGCGGTCCGGCCGTCCTTTTCCCAGTCGACGGCGTAGCCGATCCGTTCGAACCGGCTGGTCACGGCGGCGCCGATCTCGGGCGTGTCTTCCACCAGCAGGATGCGCAAGGTCTCGTTGTCCGCCTCGGAGTCAGTTTCGCGTCAGTCTCCTCCTCTATCACTTCGAATAAGGGCGCCGAAGTGCACCGGGCGAAATTTCGCACTGCAATATGAAGGAGGGGAGGACGCATGACCGTCCATCAATCGCAATCCCAGTTCGAGCCGCTGCTCTCGGTCGAGGGCGTGACGCTGCAATACAAGACGCCGGACACGTTGGTCACGGCGACCTATCGCGTCGATTTCAAGGTGTTCGATTCCGACCGCTTCGTGCTGCTCGGCCCCTCCGGCTGCGGCAAGTCGACGCTGCTGAAGGCGATCGGCGGCTATCTGAAGCCGACCGAAGGCCGTATCCGTCTCAAGGGCCACGACGTCACCGAGCCCGGGCCGGACCGCATGATGGTGTTCCAGGAGTTCGACCAGCTGTTGCCCTGGAAGACGGTGCGCGAGAATGTCGTGTTTGCGCTCACCGCCAGCGGCCGGTTGGGTGCGGCCGAGGCCAATGAGCGGGCGAAGTCCTATATCGACAAGGTCGGCCTGACCAAGTTCATCGACTCCTATCCGCACATGCTGTCGGGCGGCATGAAGCAGCGCGTGGCGATCGCCCGGGGCATGGCGATGGAGCCGGACGTGCTGCTGATGGACGAGCCGTTCGCTGCATTGGATGCGCTGACCCGGCGCAAGATGCAGGACGAGCTGCTGCAGCTCTGGCAGGACACCCGCTTCACGGTGCTGTTCGTCACGCATTCGATCGAGGAGGCGATCAAGATCGGCTCGCGCATCCTGTTGCTGTCGCCGCATCCGGGCCGCGTCCGCGCCGAGCTCAACAGCGTGCCGCCGGGCACGATGGGCTCGCCCGAGCAGGTCGCGCTCGAAGGCCGCATCAACGACATGCTGTTCGGCCATCACTGAAACACGAGGAGAGCATCATGAGCGAGACGCTGGCGCTGCGCCCCGAAATCGTCAATGCGGAGACGCCCCTCGGCGACGTCAAGGTCGAGGCGAGCCTGTCCATCATCGAGCGGATCTACCATGTCGCTGGTGTCCGCAAGGCCATCATCCTGGTGGCCTTGGCGGCGCTGTGGCAGGCCTATGGATTGTGGCTCGGCAACCCCTTGCTGTTTCCGACCTTCACCGACACCCTCTCCGCGTTCTTCGAGAACATCGCCAATGGCGTGATTCCGGCGCGGACGCTGGTGTCGCTGGAGACGCTGCTGATCGGCTACGGCATCGGCATCGCGCTCGCGGCCGTGCTGACCACGATCGCGATCGGCTCGCGGATCGGCGCCGACATGCTGGAGGCGCTGACCTCGATGTTCAATCCGCTGCCGGCGATCGCATTGCTGCCGCTGGCGCTGATCTGGTTCGGCCTCGGCAAGGGCAGCATCATCTTCGTGCTGGTGCATTCGGTTCTGTGGGCGATCGCGCTCAACACCCATTCCGGCTTCCGCTCGGTCTCCAACACCTTGCGCATGGTCGGCTTGAACTACGGCCTGCGCGGGCTGAAGCTGGTGCGCTTCATCCTGATCCCCGCCGCCTTCCCGGCCATCCTCACCGGCCTGAAAGTCGGCTGGGCCTTCGCCTGGCGCACTCTGATTGCGGCCGAGCTGGTGTTCGGCGTGTCCTCCGGCGCGGGCGGCCTCGGCTGGTTCATCTTCGAGAACCGCAACCAGCTGGAGACGGCGAACGTGTTCGCCGGCCTGTTCACCGTGATCTTCATCGGTCTTGTCGTCGAGAACGTCGTGTTCGCTACGATCGAGCGCAAGACGGTGCGGCGCTGGGGCATGCAGCACTGATTTCGGCTATAACCATAACAACAAGGGATAAGGAGACGAACATGTCCTGGAGCAAATCACTCGCGGCGGCGGCGATCGGTGTTGCCGCGCTGCTCGGCGCCACCGGTGCGTCGCTGGCCGAGGTCAAGGAGGTCAGGCTCTCCAAGGGCTATGGCATCCTCTATCTGCCGCTGATCGTGATGGAGGATCAGAAGCTGATGGAGAAGCACGCCGAGAAGGCCGAGCTCGGTCCGTTCAAGGTGAGCTGGCAGCTGCTCGACGGCGGCAACATCATCAACGATGCGATGATGGCCGGCTCGCTCGACATCGCCGGCACCGGCGCGCCCGGCTTCATCACGCTGTGGGCCAAGGCCAAGGGCATTCCCGCGGTGGAGGTGGTCGGCGTCAGCGGGCTCAGCTCGACCTCGCTGTGGATGAACACCAACAATCCCGAGATCAAATCGCTGAAGGACTTCAAGGCCGGCGACAAGATCGCGCTGCCGGGCATCAAGACCTCGCTCTCGGCCGTGATGCTGCAGATGATGGCGGCGCATGAGTTCGGCAAGGAGAATTATGCCAAGCTCGATCCGATGACGGTCGGCCTGCCGCATCCGGAAGCGGTGGCGGCGCTGATCTCGGGCAAGACCGAAATCACGGCGCATTTCACCTCGCCGCCATTCTCCTATATCGAGCTGAAGGATTCCAAGATCCATCGCGTCGCCAATTCGGCCGACGTGCTCGGACGGCTGACAATGGACGTGGTATTCGCGCCGAAGCGCTTCGTGGATGCCAATCCGAAGGTCGTGCAGGCCTTCCTCGACGCGCTCGACGAGGCCTGCACCCTGATCGCCAACGACAAGGCCGCCGCGGCCGAGATCTATGCCCGCACTGCCAAGGTGAAGACCACCAAGGAGGAGGTGCTGGAGATGCTGCAGGACAAGGACACCTGGTTCTCCGCGACGCCCGAGGGCGTGCTCAAGATCGCCGAGTTCATGCACGGCGTCGGCTCGATCAAGGTCAAGCCGGCGAGCTGGCAGGACATGTTCGTGACCCAATTGCGCGACCGCAACGGCAGCTGAACGGCCTCTTGCGGGGCAACTGATACGCATCCGCATGGCGATCGCCGCCCACCGGTTCCCTGAACCCGCGCCCCGGCCGCCGAGACACATGTCCGGCGGCCGGTGCCGTCATTGCGCCGTCGCCAAAGCTGTGCTGTGTGAGGGCGGCACAACCGGACGAACAGGGGGACGCGCAATGCGGAAATTGCTGACCGTGCTGGCGGCGCTGATGACGCTGAGCCTGACCAATTGCGGCTACAACGCCATCCAGACCAATGACGAGCAGGTCAAGGCGGCCTGGTCGGAGGTGGTCAACCAGTATCAGCGCCGCGCCGATCTCGTGCCCAACCTCGTCAACAGCGTGAAGGGCTTTGCGCAACAGGAAAAGGACGTGCTGCTCGGCGTTACCAACGCCCGCGCCAAGGTCGGCAGCGTCCAGGCCACGCCCGATGTCGTCAACGACCCCGCGGCGCTGCAGAAGTTCCAGGCGGCCCAGAGCGAGCTGACCGGCGCGCTGTCGCGGCTCCTCGTCGTCACCGAGAACTATCCGCAGCTGAAATCGGATGCGCTGTTCCGCGACCTGATGTCTCAGCTCGAAGGCACCGAGAATCGCATCACGGTGGCGCGCAACCGCTACATCAAGGCGGTGCAGGAGTATAACGTCGGCATCCGCACCTTCCCGAACAATCTGACGGCGATGGCGTTCGGCTACAAGGAAAAGGCCAACTTCACGGTCGAGAACGAGCGCGAGATCTCGGTCGCGCCGAAGGTCGACTTCAACGCGCCGTCCCCCCAGCCCTCGAAATAGCGGGAGCGGTTCCTCTTGCGCGCATTGTCGGCCGTCAAGGCGCTGCTGGCGACGCTGCTGGTCTGCCTCGCGACGATGGTGCTGGCCGACGTCGCGGTGCCGCAGCTGACCGGCCGCGTCGTCGACCAGACCGGCACGCTGTCGTCGTCGGACATCGCGGGCCTGACGCAGAAGCTGAAGGATCTGGAGACGCGCAAGGGCAGCCAGGTCGCGGTGCTGATCGTGCCGACGACGCAGCCGGAGACGATCGAGCAGTTCTCGATCCGCGTCGCCGAGACCTGGAAGATCGGCCGCAAGAAGGTCGATGACGGCGCGCTGCTGGTGGTCGCCAAGACCGACCGCAAGCTGCGCATCGAGGTCGGCTACGGTCTCGAGGGCAGCCTGACCGACGTCACCGCGCGACGCATCATCGACGAGGTGATCACGCCGAAATTCCGCCAGGGCGATTTCGCGGGCGGCATTGACGCCGGCGTCGATCGCATCATCGGCGTGATCAATGGCGAGACCTTGCCGGTGCCGCAGCCGCAGGCGTCGCATGGCACGGATCTCGACTTCGACTCCCTCACATCGTTCGCGCCGGTGGCGCTGTTCGGCGCGCTGGTGATCGGCGGCATCCTGCGGACCCTGCTTGGCCGCCTGATCGGATCGCTTGCGACCGGCGGCGCCATGGGCGTGATCGCCTGGCTGCTGGTGGGATCGGCCGGGCTGGCGGCGCTGTCGGCCATTGCCGGCTTCGTCATCGCCTTCATTGCCGACAGTTTTGCCGGGATGAATACGCCGGGCAGCCCCCGTCGCGGCGGCTGGACGAGCGGCTCGTCGGGGGGCTGGAGCAGCGGCAGCTCCAGCGACAGCGGCAGCTTCTCCGGCGGCGGCGGCAGTTTCGGCGGCGGCGGCGCCTCGGGCAGCTGGTGAGGCGGACGCAATGAGCATCACACGGATCGGCCGGCATCTCCTGCAGCATCATTGGCAGCTCAAGCGCATCTTCACGCCGGACGTGCTGGCGCGCATCGAGCAGGCGATCCAGGATGGCGAGCGCAGCCATGCCGGCCAACTGCGTTTCGTCGTTGAAGGCGCGCTCGACGGCCGGCCGCTGTGGCGCAACCAGCCGCCGCGCGAGCGCGCGCTCGACCTGTTCTCGCATCTGCGCATCTGGGACACCGCGCACAACAATGGCGTCCTGATCTACCTCCTGCTCGCCGACCGCGATGTCGAGATCATCGCCGACCGCGGCATCCACGCAAAGGTCGGCGCCGCGCGCTGGGAGACGATCTGCCGGGCGATGGAAGCGGAGTTCAGGCAGGGACGCTTCGAGCAGGGCGTGATGCAGGGCATCGCCGCCGTGTCCGCCGAGCTGGCGAAGCACTATCCACCGCACGCCGGCGATCTGAACGAGCTGCCCGACGCGCCGGTCGTGCTGTAGCCCCGATTCTACCGGTCGCGCTCACTGGGGCTGGACCTGAGCGGGCACCGCTCTCGCCCCGTCATTGTGAGCGCAGGAAGCAATCCGGAGTCCTTGCTGGGTCCTGGATTGCTTCGCTGCGCTCGCAAAGACGTGGGGAAGGCGGTGGTCTAAAATTTATACCGTCGTCGCAGAGCCGGCGTAACGGTTTGCCATGGCCTGCGCCAGCTCGGCCATCTTGGCGCGGAGCTCGGGCGGATCGAGCACTTCCGCCTCGGCACCAAAGCGCAGCAATTCGCCGGCGGCGTGCCACAGCGTCGTCCCTGTGGGAATGATCGCGATGCGCCAGCCCTCGGCATCGGTGCCGTCGGCGAGCCGCGTGCGCGCGCGCACATAGGGCTGGCTCCACACCTCCAGCAGCTTCACGCCGAGCGGTGACAGCCGCACCGTAGCCTGCTTCGGATGCAGTTCCGCTTCCAGCCGCTCGGTCGCGGCGCGCCAATAGGCGGCGAGATCGAATTCCGCCGGCCGCGTGAATGTCTCGTCCGTCACGGTGCAATCGAGAATGCGCGCGACCCGATAGGTGCGCACGCTGCGCTCCACTTGGCCGGCGAGATACCAGCTGCCGCCCTTGAGCACGAGGCCGAGCGGCGCAACGCGGCGGCGCTTTTCGGCGCGCCAGCTCTGATAGCGGATGTCGATCAGGTGGTCGGCGAGCAGCGCGTCGGCAATCGCGCGCAGATGTGGCGGCTCCTCGGCCTCGCCGAACCAGCCGGGCGCGTCGAGATGGAAGCGCGCCTGCATCCGTCCGGCATTGGCTCGCAGGTTCTGCGGCAGCGCCGCGACCAGCTTGGTCTGCGCCGCGTTCATCGCGCTGTCCAGGCCGAGTGCTGCGGCGGGGCCGGGCAGCCCGGCCATGAACAGCGCATCGGTCTCGGCTGCCGACAGCCCGTTCAGCCGCACGCGGTAGCCGTCGAGCAGGCGGAACCCGCCTTCGGCGCCGCGCTCGGCATAGACCGGGATGCCGGCGGCGGCGAGCGCGTCGATGTCGCGATAGATCGTGCGCACCGACACCTCGCAGGCCTCCGCGAGCGCGGGCGCGGTGACCTGGCCCTTGGCCTGCAAGGTCGTGAGGATCGAGAGCAGACGGCTGGCGCGCATAGGCCATCAAACCATACCTGACATGGATTGTCAGGTATCCTGTGCGACAAGCTCCCCGTCGCAACGATCAGGGAGGAGACCATCATGTCCGCCGACGACAAGATCACGCTGTATTATTCACCGCAGACCCGCGCCGCCGGCGCCCGTGTCCTGCTCGAGGAGCTCGGCGCGCCCTACGATCTGCGCGTTCTCAACATGAAGGCGGGCGAGCAGCGCAAGCCGGAATTTCTCGCCATCAATCCGCTCGGCAAGGTGCCGACAATCGGCCACCGCGGCCAGATCGTGACCGAGCAGGTCGCGATCTTCATCTACCTCCCCGATCTCTTCCCGCAGGCCGGGCTGACTCCGGCGCTCGACGATATCAGGCGCGGGCCCTATCTGCGCTGGATCGCCTATTATGGCTCGTCGTCCGAGCCCGCGGTGATCGATCATTTCATGAAGCGCGATCCCGCGCCGGTGACGCAGTCGCCTTACGCCGACTACGATACAATGCTCGGCGCGCTGGAAAAGCAGCTCGCCGCCGGGCCGTATCTGCTCGGCGAACGCATGACCGCCGCCGACATCCTCTGGGGAATCGCGCTGAACTGGACCATGATGTTCGGCGTCGTGCCGCGGAACGACGTCTTCGTCCGCTACGCGGAACGCATCACCGCGCGCGCCGCGTTTCAGCGCGTAACCGCCGCCGATGTCGAGATGGCCGCGCAGCACGCGGCGGAATGCGCGGGCTGATCGCGCCTGGTCGTGTCCCCCGTTCGGCGGATGCCGTGACAGTCCGGAGGAGTCACGGCATCCACCGGGCGAGACATGATTGAGCGAATGGCGAGGCGGGGATTGCGCGGGTCAACGCTTTCGGCGAGTTCGATCGAACTCAGTGAATGTGACAAGATGTCTGTCGGATTAGCAGATCGCTGCACTCGCACCGCTGGAACGTAGTCGTCCGGAAACAAAAATCTATGCCAGATCGAGTCCTCGCGCCCGGCCTGATCCTGCAGCGCAATCGTTGACTCAACCGCTGCGGCACACGGTCAATTCGCCGCAGTGCGAGAGTGCAAAGCCCCGTCGTTCGATGGCCGCGTGAAATGTGCGTTCCGCGTGGTCTCCGTGGAGCTCGATGACGATGTTGTCGACATGATCGATCCATTCGTCACACGCCGAGCTGAACAGCGCGCTCTCTGAGCCTTCGATATCGATCTTGAGCAGCGAGATGCGCTGTTGCCCGGCGAGCGCGATCAGCTCCGGCATGGTCACCGCTGCGACAGGCACGGAGTCGTCGTTGGCTTCGATGCGTCGTCCCCACTCCGCTCCCTGCATCATCGTCCGGCGATCGAAAGACAGCCGTTCCTTGCGCGGCCAGATGGCGGCCTGCAGGGTCTTGCATCTGTCGCCATAAGGCTGAACGTTGCGCTGGAGCAAGGCGAAATTGCCTGGGTCGGGTTCGACCGCGATCAATGTGCAGCTTGGAAATCTCGACAAAAAATAGGCTGACGAGTAGCCTGCATTGGCGCCCAGGTCGAGGATCACGTCAGGATTTCGCAGATCGTCCAGGCATCTATATTCGCGCTCGATAAGGATCTGGTTGAAGACGCCCAGGTCGCTCGTTCCGCGTCGCGCGATGACTGCGTGGTCCAGGTGTTTGGACGTCAAACGCAGGAGATCCGAACGTCGTCGCTTCTGGATGACGAAGTTGATCGTTGGGAAAATGCCAAGGCTTTCGACGGCCGATCTGTAGAAATCTGTGCGTTTCACGGGAAGCCACTGCCTGAAATATCGCGCCAAGCTACGTCAGGTTTCGACGTCCGCCAACGTCTAATAATTGGCCGCCGGAGCAAGGCGTGCGTCGCCAGACCTGTAAGAAGGTGAGCTGGGCAAGTGGCGCGGAGGTTTCCCGATGATGACGTGCTCGGCGAAACGCCTCGGACGCTCGTTGTAATTCGGCGCGAGGCGGTCCATGCCAGCGAGCAGCTTGCGGGCCGCGCCGCTAAGGAGACGGTGCCGCAGGCCGTCGTACTATCCGTCTCTCTCTCACGAAGATTTCGGCGAGATGCTCACGGTGGGAGCTGTCCACAAGGAGGCCGCGCCTGCCTCGTAGCTACGACGAACTTTCTCATGCACGACGCGGTGCATAGGCCATCCTCTCTTTTCGTAGTCTCCCAGCCCGACGAGCAATTCCCGCATGCACGCTCTGCACAAACTGCTCCTCGAGCCTGTTTGTTGCATGCTTGGCGGCTTGTTGTGTCGGGTAAATCACTACGATGATCCCGGCTATCCCGCCTGCAATGAAGAGGGCGTTTCGGCCGATCGTCACGAGGCGTAGCAGCGGGGAGCGGTGGACGTCGCGGACTTGGGGTTCTGCGCGAGCGGGCCGACGAGCGAGTCCGGTGCGGACGGTCAAGTCGGAGGGGCCTTGCATCCCGATGCCCCGATGCCACGCTTGCCTCGGCGCTGATGTGCTGCGCAGTCAACGGAGACCAGAAAGCCAGGCGCACCGGGGAGACTACGAAGCAGCCGCTAAATCATCGCGCAGGGAAGGCCGGTCGTTCCGGCTGTGCCTGTGGTTCCTTCCCCGTGATTTTTGTTCACACGGGGGCCGCGGGTGCCTGTCGGCACTCGGTCTTCCCTGCGCCCTCCGAACACATGGAGGCGGTGACGACGGCAATGCCTGGGCCTGGCGGCCGCGAGAGGCTATGGTGCTCGGCCCATCGTGGATGTCGTGGACGCGTGTCCTGCGGGCGCGGCCGTTAACGATGAATATTCAAGCACCGCTTGCCACATCTGCTCCACTTTATCGGCGCAAATCCGCCCCGGATGAATTCCTAAAACTCACGTAAGCCCAGGAAAAGTAAGATTTTGGCAATCAATCAAACGCTAACAATGGTTACCAAGGGCTGAACGTCATCTGGAGACTTGAACGTGAGCGAGCAAACGGCCGAACAGACCAGCCTTGGCATTGCCTCTCTTGGCGTCGCCGGAGTTGAGCCGGCGCTGAAGACCTCGGCGTCCCCCGATGTTGTCGATATCGCCGTGCCGGCGATCGCTCCGGCCGCACAGCCGATGATCGCGCCCGATCACGAGGCCCCCGGCGCCGATCACCCGGCAGTCGAGGTCAAGGCCGAGGCCATCAAAGCCGAGTCGCTGAAGACCGAAATTGGCAAGACGGAGCCGAAGCGACTGGATCTGGTCAAATCCGACAAGCCGAGGCTGGAGCCGGTCAAGGTCGATGCCGCTCCGACGCCCGTCAACGCGAGCGCTCCCAAGTCACCCGCGACCATCCTTGACCTGATCAGGACCGAGCCTGTCAAATCGGAGCCTCTCAAGACCAGCGCCGCCACGGGTGAGCTGCTCAAGGTTGAGACACCCAAGCTGTCCATGCTCGCGGCAAACGCCCCGAAGATCGGATCGATGGCAGCCGCCGCGCCGAAGCCTGAGGCTCAAGTGAAGGCTGAGACCCAAGTCAAGGCTGCAGCTGGCGCAAAGCCGGACGGCTCCGTCACGCCAGTGGTGACCGCCAAGACCGAGCCGTTTGCAAAGCCCGATGTTTCCGTCAAGGCGGAGGCCAAGGTGGAGGCTGCAGCCAAGGTCGAGACGAAGTCCGAGCCTGTGGCGAAGCCTGACACGGCGGCGCAGCGCCCGAATGGTCCGCGTGACGCGAAGGCGGAGCCAACCAGCACCAAGGCTGGCGCGGTGTTCGACAAAGCGACGGCCTGGGCCAAATCGAACTTGGCGTCGAAGTTCAAGGCCGAGCCGTTCAAATTCAATGCGAGCTCCAAAGCGCCGACGACGGCCGAGGCGCCTGCTATCGCGATCCTGTCGCAATCGGGAAAGCCATCATCCGCTCCGCTCGCCCCCGCTGGCAGGCTCCGCCTGCCGGCCGTTGCCGCGACGGTGCTGCTGGCGATGGTGGTCGGCGGCGTGGCCGGTGGCCTGGTGACTGCAACCTTGATCAGCCACCCCAACGCGGCGACCGTGGGGGACACGGCGGGCGCCACGTCGGATCCGACGCTCGCAGCCACCGTGTCGCGGATCGATAATGATGTCGCCGCGCTCAAGGCCAGCCTGGAGCAGACCAACCAGACCAGTCTCGTCGAGCTGAACAAATCCGCCGAGCGCCTGGACCGGCTCGAGAAAGTGCTGGGCGAGCTGTCGACCAAGTCGACGGGCAAGCCGAGCGAGCTGCAGCGGCTGAGCGACGCCGTCGAACGGCTGCGCGCGGCGCAGGCATCGGCGACCGCGCAGCCGGCAGCGCGCGACAATACGGCGCCGGGGCAGCAGGCCGTCGGGGCCATCAATGCTGCCGCGCCGCCTGCCGGAGTGGCGAGCCGCCAGGAGGCGAACCGGGCCGAGGCGCCGAGAGCGGACACGAGCCGGGCCGAGGCCGCGCGCGCCGAGGCACCGAGGGCCGAGGCCAACCGCGCCGACACCGCCAAGCTGCGCGTGCTCGATGGCTGGGTCCTGCGCGATGTCGGTCGTGGCGGCGCGTTGATCGAGGGCCGCGGCGGTCTGTACGAGGTCTATGCGGGCGATCCCGTGCCGGGTCTCGGCAAAGTGGATGCGATCCGAAAGCAGGACGGCCGCTGGGTGGTCGTGACCACCAAGGGACTTGTCGTTTCGCGCTGATCGACCACATCTACTGATCGACCATGTCTGTTGCGTGAAGCGAATATTGCGAGGCGCATCACCGCGACGTGAGGCGCCGTGCCGCATATTAGCGCGTTGCCGCCGCCTTTCGGCTATCTTCGTTTCGTAGCAAGCCGGCGCGCGGCGGGGCCTCTGGCCCGGTTCGTGCGGTCGGTTCGAACGAGGAGGCGCATCTTGCGACCGTTGCTGATTGGCTTGGCCCTGCTGTGTTGCAACTCGCTTGCTCATGCCGACGAGGCTGCGCCGCTCGAGCGCGGCACCGCCATCCTCGAGCCGTTCGCGCTGCGTGAGCTCGACAAGGGCCCGTTCGGCCTCGGCCGGATGCTCGCAACCGGCAGCGATGCGACCCTGACCAGCGCAACGCTGTTTGCGCTGCCGGCGATGCAGCCTATCCGCAAGGCGCTCGATGCCGAGTTCGACCGCTATGTCGAGAAGCACAGGACGACGCTGCCGAACGAGAGCATCGGGGTCGGCACCTCCTATGCATTCCAGCTGTTCGACCGCGCCGTGCTGGATGCGCCCGATACCCGTTTTGTGCTGGCCGGCGTCGTCAACCGGATGGATCGCGCCTTCGTCGATCCCGACCATTGCGGCGAGGTGCGGCTGCTCTACAGGCTGACGCGGACGACACCCCCGGAAGCAAAAGGCGGCGAGTTGGCGTCGCCGCGGCTGCCGATGACGCTGAACATCGTGCTCAAGGCGCGGAGCGACGAGCAGGCCCGGAGCAACGCGCCGAGCTGCGCCGACATCGCCAAGCGCTGGCTGGCGACCTCGGACCTGCAGCTGACAGGGCCCGAGCTGGCCGCAAGACTTGTTGCGCCCGACGGGCCGCTGGCGCTGATCAGGCCGGAGAACATCCACCGCATCGAGACCAATTTGCAGATCGCCCATGCGCCGAAATCCGACGTTCGCGATTTCCGCACCGACTACATGATGAAGGTGTTCGACTATCAGTCTGCCAGCGGCACCTTCGAGGAGGCGGTGCTGGAGGACCAGGTCGACCGCGACCGGCTGCTGGTGGATGCCGCGCTCGCGCGCGAGTTCAAGGCGTGGCTGCTCGATCCCGTGCATCTTGGCGAGCTCGACCGTGGCACGGCGGTGATCCCGGACAAGTTCCTGGCCAAGGTCGCCGTGGCGCCCACGCCGGTCGGCTTCGTCAATTCCGATTTGTTGCCCGCTTATGGCCTGGTGCAGGGAGATTCCAGCGGTCCTGCTCCGCTGTTCACCCAGGCCGACGTGGTCGGCGCGCTCGAACAAGCGGCCGCGCAGGGGGGGAGGCTGCAGAACATCCAGACGGTCGCGGGCTTCGAGCGCCGCCTCAACGATTCGAGCTGCGGCGGCTGTCATCAGACGCGCGGTATCGGCGGCTTCCATTTCCCTGGCGTCGACTGGATGGCGGAGAAGCCGTCCAACACTGTTGTGGTGCCGGGCTCGCCGCACTTCTTCGGCGATCAGGTGCGCCGCCGCGATATCCTCACCGCTCTTGCCGAAGGCCGCACGCCGGACTTCTCGCGCGGTTTCGCCAGCCGTCCGCAGCTGCGCGGCAGCGACGAGCTGGCCGGCACCGTCTACAATGACGGCTGGGGCGCGCATTGCTATGCGGGCCGCACCGATCCTGCAGAGAATGACAAGAGCTTCTCGACCTGGACTTGCGCCTCGAACCTGTCCTGCCAGACCGGGCCCGCGACGCGCTTCGGCATGTGCTTCATCGCGACACGATAGGTCAGGCGACCGCGCCGCGTGCGCGCAATTCGCGGATGGCCTGGTCGTCGAAGCCGGCTTGCCGCAGAATGTCGTCGCTGTGCTCGCCTAGTCCCGGCGGCTTGCGCGGGACGACCTTGCGCTGGCCGTCGATCCAGATCGGGCTGTTGACCGTCAGCATGGTGTCGTTCTCGAACGGCACCAGCACCTCGTTTTCGATCATCTGCTTGTCATGGGGGATGTCGTCGAGAATGCCGACCACCCCGAACACCAGCCCGCTGCCATCGAGAATCCTGCGCCACTCCGCCAACGGTCTGGTCGCGAACACCGCGTCGAACTCCTGGATCAGCTCGACCGAGCGCGCGTGGCGGTCGGCCTTGGTGACGAAGCGCGGATCCTCGATCAGATCCTCACGGCCGAGGCAACGGGCGAGAATCGGCCACTGCTTCTCCTCGTTGAGCAGCGACAGCATGATCCAGCGGCCGTCCTGGCATTTGTAATGGTTGGCCACCGCGTTCAATGCGCGCTCGCGCGGCCGTCGCTCGACGAAAGTCGCGCCGCACAGCTTCGCCTGGGCCAGGACCGAGGCTGCCCAAACTCCGTTCGCCATCAGGTTGGAGGCGACGTGGCTGCCTCTGCCGGTCCGCTCGCGCTGATACAGCGCGGTGACGATCGCGCCGTAGAACGCCATCGCGCAAGGGTGGTCGCCCATTCCGGCCACCGAGCGCGCCGGTGTCGTGCTTTCGTCGGCGCGCACCAGATCCATCAGGCCGGACCGCGCCCAATAGGCGTTGCTGTCGAAGCCGGGCTTGTCGGCTTCCTCGCCCTTTTCGCCATAACCGGTGAACGACGCATATATCAGCCGCGGATTGAGCGGCGCGAGTGTCTCGTAGGTCAGGCCGAGCTTGGCCCGGACCGAAGGGGGGTAGTTCGTGATGAAGACGTCTGCCTCCGCAACAAGCCGCCTTAGGACGGTTTGGGCCTCTGGCTTCGCCAGATCGAGCGCGATGCTGCGCTTGTTCCGGGCTTCGAGATACCAAGCATAATTATGCTCGCTGCGCGGATAGCCGGGCAGGTTCGGCAGGTTGCGATAGGGATCGCCGGCGCCGGGCGGTTCGATCTTGATCACGTCGGCGCCGAAATCGGAAAGCACCGTCGCCGCGGCGGGAGCAGCAATGAAGCTCGCGCAATCCAGCACTTTCAGGCCGTGAAAAATGCCCTTCTCATCCATGAGACGCTGCTCCCGTTTTTTGCTTTCCGCGCGCTGGAATTTTGTTCTTTGCGCGGCTTGATGCCCATTTGACTCATGTCGGGCCAGCAAGGCAATGGCGGGAGGGAGCTGAACCTACAAACAAGTGCAAGCTAAAATGCATGACAATATCAGGAGCGGACACCGCTCCTGTCTGGTTCCTCGTGGCTCGTGTTGTGCTTGCTCGGCAAGCGGCACGATGTGCGCCGAAGGGCCGTGAGGCAGGGGGGCCATGAGGCAGAAGGCGCGCGAGCTCGTCTATTACACTTTCAGGTTCTCGGCCGAGCTCCTGCCGCGATTGGCGATCTCTTCGTACTCGATCGTCTGGCCTTCGTTGAGGGTCGTGAGCCCGGCCTTCTGCACTGCAGAGATATGGACGAAAATGTCTTTGCCCCCGGCCGCGGGCTGGATGAAACCATAGCCCTTGGTCGGGTTGAACCACTTGACCGTACCTTTAGCCATACGTTGCCTCCGCGGGATCAATCCAGATCGAGCCGGCGGTCCCCGCAAACCGTCAGGCCCGAAATTAAGGATACTGCGGTTGGGACGGCCTTGATAGCGCAAACAGCGGGCGCTTTCGGCCCCAATTGATCGATATCGTGGCGGCTTTGCGGCTTTTGGCTGCCGCGCCGCCCACCGCTTCGCCAGCCGCCGCCCAACCGCGGCAACCATTCTCGTATGACAGTTGATGGCGCAAACAGGTTCAACGCCGATCTCTCACGCAACCGCGCCTTCATCGGATGGCGTCAACGCCGCGATGTCGGCGGCCTCCATCGCGATCCGGACGCGCATCGGCTCGGCGCGGCCGCGGATCTCTACCTCCTGCTGCGGCAGCGAGCCGTGCGCAATGCCGGCCCGCGTATAGACATCCTCCGAAATAATGAACTGGCAGCCGAGGGATTTGGTCATGTCCTGCAGCCGCGAGGCGACGTTCACGGCGTCTCCCAGCGCGGTGAAGACCATGTGGTCGCGGTAGCCGATCTCACCGACGATCACTTCGCCACCGTGGATGCCGATGCCAAAACGCAGCGGATCCTGCAGGTCATGGCTGAGAACCTGGTTGAGCGCGGCGATGTTGGCCGCGATGTCGCGGGCGGCCTGAATCGCCTGACGGCAGGCCAGGTGAGGGGTTGCCGATAGTCCGAACAGCGCGAGCATGCCGTCGCCGACGAACTGATTGGGCTGGCCGCCATTGCGCAGCACAGCCTGGGAGACGGCTTCCAGAAAGCGGTTGACGATGAACACGACGTCGAACGGCAATCGTTTCTCGGCGAGGCTGGTCGATCCGCGCATGTCGACGAACAGGCTGACGAGATACCGTTCCTGTCCAATGCGGGTCCTTGGCTTGCCGCGCTCGCCGGAGGTCAGGTTGGGCATGAAGAGCTGAAAGAACGAGAGATCGGCCGTCGGGCGCAGCTGACACGCCAGCCTGATCGAGGGATCGGCGGCACCGACTTGGGACAGGACGAAGGCCTCGCGGGGCGACGGCGCCGGCAGCGCAGTGTGATCGCCGATCACCCTGATCCGGCAGGTCGAGCAGCGCGCACGGCCGCCGCACATGCTGGCATGCGGCACGTTGTTGCGCTGACTGGCCTCGAGAATCGAAAGCCCCTTGGGCACCCGGACGATGCGCCCATTGTTGTAGGACAATGTGATCATGCCGCCGCGGCGTTCGCTGATGGCCCTGACGCCGCGTGCCGCGAGCACGGCGCCGATCAGGCCGATATAGCCGATCAGGAAGCCGTTCATGATGGTCTCGAGCGCGGCCTGCTCCGAGGGGATCCCGGTCTGCCGCGATGTCAGGTTCTCGGCGCGCCATTCCATGGACGTGCTTGCAGCGATCACGTCACGGCCGCCTCGATAAAAGCCGAGCAGCGCCAGCGTTGGGATCAGCACGGCACAGGCGAGAAGCCAGGGCGCGGCTCGCTCATAGAGCGGCTTGAGGCGGAGCCAGGCATGCAGGCCGATGCAGCCATGGGTCCAGGATGTCAGCAGTGCCGTGGTCATCAGTCCGACCCGCCAGGGCGGTCCGGCCCAGTAGGAGTACAGGACCTGCGGATAAAACTTCTCGTGCCCGTACAGCGTCTGACCGAGGCGGACGCCGGCGATATGGGTGAAGATCAGTGCCGGGATGCTGAGGCCGAGCACGAGCTGCAGCGGCTCGATGAGGCTGCGGCTGAACTGCCGGCGCTGATAAAGCGCCCACAGGCCGAGGCCGCCATGGATGAGAACCGCCGCGTAGAACAGCACTGCGACCGGCAGGAATTGCCAGAATGCCACGTGATAGGACAGCCCCGCGGCGAGCGCATGCAGCGACACATTGCCGAGCGCGTGATTGAGGAAATGGCTGAGCAGGTAGCTGAAGAGAATAATGCCGCAGATCAGCCGCACCTGACGCAGGCCGATGCCGCGCAGCGCCGTTCGCAGATGATGAGAAATCGAGATGGTCATACGGCCCGTGTGGTCATGAACAGTGATGCTAGAGATTTATTCCCTGGTAGCCTAGTGGGGCGGAGCGTGGGCAAAGGCCTGCAATCCCGCCTGCGTGGGGGAGCGTTGACTCGCCCGGCAGAGTCGGGGAAAAGCACCGCGTGACGGCCATTTCCCCCAGCATCGCAGGTCCAGATTCCCGCTCCTTGCGCGCCGCGTGGCTCATGGCTGCGGCGATCATCGCCGGCATGACGGTGCTCCGGATCGTCTATGCGAGCGCGCTGGATCTGCGCACTGACGAGGCCTATTACTGGACCTGGTCGAAGGAACTGCAGCTCTGCTTCCTCGATCATCCGCCCATGATCGCCTGGTTTGTCCGGCTTGGAACGGCTCTGTTTGGCGACACCAATCTCGGGGTCCGCTTCGCGGGAATCGTGGCGATGGCGGCATCGCAGCTTCTGCTCGCCGACATCGTTCGCCGCGTCACTCACAATGCGCGTGCCGTGATCCTTGCCGTGCTGCTGCCCGAGGCTGCGCTGTATTACGGGCTGCTGATGGCCAAGGTGGCACCCGATATTGCGGCGATCCCCTTTGCTCTGGCGATGATCTGGGCGCTGATGCGCCTGGTCGAGAGTGACGATGGCCGCTGGTGGCTCGTCGCTGGACTGTTCGGCGGTCTGGCGCTGCTGTCCAAATTCACCGTCGTGATGCTGCTGCCGGGCGTGGCGGCATTCCTGCTCGTTCCGGCGTGGCGGAGCCGTTGGCTCGCGAGCCCCTATCCATGGGGCGCAGCACTGATCGCGCTCGCGGTGTTCTCGCCGGTGCTGATCTGGAACGTGCAGCATGACTGGGCCTCGTTCCGATTCCAGCTCGTTCGCGCCACGGCGCCGCGCGATTTTTCCTGGCGGACGGTCGGCGACTATATCGGACTGCAGCTCGGACAGGTCGGCTTCGTCCTGCTGCCGGTGACGCTGTCCGCGCTGACGCTGACAGCCTGGCGCGGTTATCGCACCCGCGAGCCGGTCGCCATTCTGCTCTCGACCGCGGTGCTCGTGCCGTTCCTGTATTTCCTGTGGAAGTCGCTCACTCTGCGGATCGGCGACACTTGGCCGATGTTCATGTGGCCGATCGGCTTTGCCGCGGTGGCGATCAACATCGTGAAACTTTCGCAGGAGGGCTGGCCGGCATGGATGATTCGCTCGACCGTCGGCTGGGCGCGGATCGCAGTCGCGAGCGGCCTCGCGATGGTCGTTCTGATCTTCCTCTATTATGTCGCGGCGCCCTGGAATTTTCTCGGCAGGGCCGACCCGATCGGGAGCGAGGCGGGGTACCAGCAGGTCGCGGCGCAGGTCGAGCATGAGCTGGCTGAAACCGGCGCTACCTGGATCGCCACCTCCGATTATCGGACCTATGCGATGATGCGATGGTTCTTCAGGGGGCGTGTTCCGGTCGTCCAGGTCAACGAGCGCGCCCGCTTCCTGGGCTTTCGGGATCCCGGCATGAACCTGATCGCAGCGCATCCCGGCCTCTATGTCGTCCGCGGCCCGGACGATTCCGGCCTGCTCTGGGCCGGCACGACGGCGCGCCTCGCGCCGCTCGGCAACGTCACCCGGTCGTGGCGCGGCACCGTCATGGAGACCTACGCGATCAAGAAGCTGACGGGGTGGACGCCGGATCTGTCACCGCCGCCGGACTCCCCCTTGTACCAGTGGCGGTGGCTGGCCGGAGATCTCGACGCGGCGAACTGCGCCTGAGCATCACTCCGCCTCTTCCTGCTTGCGCAGCAGATCCTTGGCGAGATCGGCGAGAGCCGGGCGCGGCAGCGCTGCAAACGGCATCGGCCGGGTCACGTCGATCGCGGCGAGGCCGAGCCGGGCCGTGAGCAGGCCGTTGAGCACACCTTCGCCAAGCCGCTGCGACAGCTTCGCGGCGATGCCATGACCCAGCACCTGCTGGATCAGGCTGTCGCTTGCCGCCATGCCGCCGGTGATGGCGAGATGGGCGATGACATGGCGCAACAGGCTGATCATGCCGAGCGCACCGGGGCGGCCGCCATAGAGCCGCGCCAGCTGCCGGATCATCCGCAAACTGGCCACAAACACGAACAGCACGTCGATCAGTGCCCGTGGGCTGACCGCGGTCACGACCGAGACGCGTTGCGCTGCCAGCGACACCAGCCGCCTGGCTTCGACATCCAGCGGCGCCATCAGCTCGCGCTCGGCGAGCTTGATCATGTCGGCGCCATCGATGATGTCGTCGGCATGGCCGGTGAGCGCGGCGCGCGGACGCGCCAGCCGCGGATTGGCGTGGGCGATACGCAGCAGCTCGGCCACCACGGCGCGGCTCTCGGCACGGTCGTCAGAAATCAGCACGGCAGCGGCGCGCTGATGCAGCTTCTCGATCGTGGCGAGACGCACCAGGCCGTAGGTCTCGCGGCCGATCACGGCGGCAAGTGCGACGGCGGCGGCTGCGGCAAGGCTGGCGCCGACGTAGCCGAGCGCCTCGCTGCGCGCGAACAGATCCTCGATCAGATGCGTGACCCCGAGGCCGAGGCCGAGCAGGACGAGGCCGGCGACCGATCCCCAAAACAGGGCGCCCCAGCGGAAGCCGCGCCGCGCGGGCAGAGCGAGTTCGACCGGGACGGGCAATTGCGCCGGGTCGGCTTCTGGCGTGATCTGAATTGTGCCGCGGCCGGGCCGGGCCGCATCCTCGGCATCGACGACAACGACGTCCGGATCGTCGAGCCGGAATGTCTGGGGACGGCGGGGCTTGGCGCGTTCGCTCATTGCAGCCGGTCTCCGATCAGGAACTGAAGGGCGCGGTCGAGACGGATATGGGGCAGCGCGGGCTCGCCGCCAGCCTCCCGCTCCAGCAGCGGCGGGCGGAAGCGCAGAAAGCGGAAATCGGTACCGTCGGCGCCGGCGCTCGACAGGCCCCTATAGGCGCCGCCTTTGAACAGCTCCTCGGCATCGGCGGGCAGCTCGCCCGGGAACGTCGCCACTTCGGTCTGTCCGTCGAAGATCTCGCCATTGGCGCTTTCGCCCGCCGCGGGGGTGCCGAGCAGGGACGGCAGCTTGTCGCGGCCACGCGCCACCAGCGCCTCCCGCGTCGCCCTGACAGCGGCGAGCGCCACCACGTCGATCTCGGCGCCGGTGCTCTCCGCCCGGGCGACCGCATGGTTGACGGCCCGCCGCAGCACGGCCTCGAGTCGATCATGGCTGGTATGGTGCAGATGATCGGCCTTGGTGGCCGCGAACAGGATGCGGTCGATGCGCGGCCGGAAGAGTGCCGACAACACCGAGCCGCGCCCGACCCGGAAGCAGTCGAGAATGCCGGTCAGGGCGGCTTCGAGATCACGCAACGCCTCCGGTCCGGCGTTGAACGCCGCCAGTGCGTCGACCAGCACGATCTGGCGATCGAGCCGCGCGAAATGGTCGCGGAAGAATGGCCGGACCACGATATCCTTGTAGGACTCGTAGCGGCGCGCCATCATGGCCCATAGCGAGCCATCCGGTGCCCGGCCGTCCGCCGGCACATCGAGTGGCGCAAAGGTCAGCGCGGGGGATCCCGCGAGATTGCCGGGCATCAGAAAACGCCCCGGCGGCAGCAGGCTCATCGCGAAGCGATCGTCCCGGCAGGCGCGCAGGTAGTCGGTGAACAGGCGTGCTGACTCGAGCGTCGCGGGCTCGTCCTCACGACCTTCGGCGGAGAGCGTCGCCAGATGCGCGTGCCACGCTCCGGCCAAGTGCGACCGCGGCTCGCTGCGCGACAGCGCGAGGCTTTCGCGAACCCATTGCTCATAGCTCTTGTTGAGCAGCGGCAGGTCGAGCAGCCATTCACCGGGATAGTCGACGATGTCGAGCGTCAGGGTCCGCTCCGCGCCGTTGCCGCGTTGAAATTCGATCACCAGCCGGAGCTCGCTGATGTCGACCGTCGAACTGGGCCAGCGCCGCTCGGCGACCAGCGCCCGCACATGGCTTTCATAGGCGAAGCGCGGCACACCATCGTCCGGTTGCGGTGCCAAAAAGGCGCGCGCGATGCGCCCGGAGGACAGCGCCTCGAACACCGGCATGCGACCGCCGCGAATGAGGCCGTGAATCAGCGCCGTGATGAACACGGTCTTGCCGGCCCGTGACAATCCGGTGACGCCGAGCCGGATCGTCGGGTTGAAGAAGCTCTCGCCATAATCGAGCAGGGCACGGGCGGAGAGCCGCGCTTCCTCGACGATTTCGGAAAAAGACACCATGAGGAGGAAAGAATTCGCCAGTTGAAAAGCGCGTGAGCGATTTTTGACAGGTGGCGATGAAAAACGCTGAAATCAAGCTCACATGTCCGCGGCATTTGCGGATAGAAACAGCGATTGAACGGATCGTTGACCTCTGGAAACCATAATCGTCCGGGCAAGTTTGTCTTGGCAAGCCAGCGCCAGGTTCCTCCATGACCGTATTCCAACTGAAACAGTTCCCCTCGACCTCCGTCCACGCCGCCGCCGGCGCGGTCCGCTGGAATTACGACAAGGTAGAGATGATTGCCGACGGCATCGTTCATGCGGTCGGGATCAGCTTCGGCCTGGTCGCTGCGACCGTGCTCGTCGTCCTGACCTCCATCTATGCCAGTCCCGTCGACATCGTCGTGGTGTCGGTCTACGTCGCCGGCCTGTTGTCGATGTTGATCCTGTCGGCGACCTATAATCTGTGGCCGGTGTCGCCGACCAAATGGGTGCTGCGCCGGTTCGATCACTCGGCGATCTATGTGCTGATCGCCGCGACCTATACGCCGTTCATCGCGGCGCTGAAGGATACGCTGTTCTCGGCCGCGCTGCTGCTCGGCGTCTGGGGCGTCGCCATCTTTGGCATCGTGCTCAAGCTGCGTTGGCCGGGCAGGTTCGATACGCTGTCGATCGGGCTGTATCTGGCGCTCGGCTGGAGCGGCATCATGATGTACGACCGGGTGATCGCGGTCATGCCGACCTCGGTGCTCGCCTGCGTGCTTGCCGGCGGCATTCTGTACAGCCTCGGCGTGATCTTCCATTCCTGGCGGCGCTTGCGCTTTCAGAACGCGATCTGGCATGGTTTCGTCTTGCTGGGCGCCGGCTTCCATTATACCGCGGTGCTCGATCTGGTCTTGACATAGAAATTCCGCGGGGAGGGCTTTGCATGCAGGTGACCGGCAAGATCGTGGTGGTCACCGGCGGAGCCCGGGGCATCGGCAAGGCGCTGTGCGAGGCCTTTGCGCGGGCCGGCGCGGCCAAGGTGATCGTGGCCGACCTCGACGAGACTGCAGCGAAGGCGGTTGCCGAGAGCGTCGGGGGCGCGGCGTTCAAATGCGATGTCTCGCAGGAAACCGACATCAGCCGTGTGATCGAGGAGACCGAGCGGCAGTTCGGCCCGATCGCGCTGTTCTGCTCCAACGCCGGCATCGGCGGCGGCTTCGACCCGCTCGCAGTGAATGTCGGAGGCACGACGGATGAGCCGTGGGCGCGCAGCTGGGCGATCCATGTGATGGCGCATGTGTACGCGGCGCGGCACCTGATCCCGCGCTACAAGGCTCGCGGTGGCGGCTATTTCCTCAACACGATCTCGGCGGCGGGCCTGCTGTCGCAGGTCGGCAGCGCGCCTTATTCCACCACCAAGCACGCCGCGGTGGGATTCGCCGAGAATCTCGCGATCTCGCACAAGGCTGACAACATCAAGGTCTCGATCCTGTGCCCGCAGGGCGTCGACACCGACATGCTGCGGTCGATCCCGAAGGGCCCGCAATCCGGTGACGGCGATCTGACGCCCGAGCAGGTGGCGCAGGATGCGCTGAAGGGGCTCGCTGACGAGACATTTCTGATTTTGCCGCATCCGCAGGTGCTCGGCTATATGCGTAAGAAGACCGAGAATTACGATCGCTGGCTCGGCGGCATGGCCAAGATCCAGGCCAAGATGCGCGAAGAGTTCGGCAAGTAGCTTCGCGATCATTGTCGTCGATGATCTGACCGCGCCCCTTGGCAAACACACCGGCCTTGGCTGTGACGGCGTGGCGGGTCCTGCATCCGGTCCTGACAACTCAAGACACGACCTCTCGTTTTCGCGGAGCCCGATTCGCGTGGTCGGTCCGCATTGTTCGGTTTACGGCGCCGGCAGGGCGGTCGAACCAAAAAATGACTAATTAGTTCGTTCAGCGAGCGCCGATGGCGTCTGCAGATCGCTTCGATCCTGCGTGTTGCGAATGCTCCTCATTGCCACATGAAATCTCCCCGGCTCGGCAAAATTTCCGCCGACCTTTGCCAGTCATCTGGTCACAAGGGGAGCGCGTTGGCTGCACATGTTGCGGACGATGTCGGGCGCATCCCGACGTTCTCGCGAGACCTGTGTATCTTCGGCTTTCCGTGCAAACTCATTCATCCCACAAGACCGGCGCGTTCGCCGTGCGGACGAAGCGGCTGATGGTGACGCGATCACAGCGCGGGGTTACGCTCACGCTGGTCGAGGTGCTGCTGCTCACGGTCATGGTGGCCGATGCCGCCTCGGCGCAGCAGACCATCACGGTCAAGCCGACGGATGTCGTTCCCGGGCGGGCCGATCGGCTGTTCTTCCGTCACGTCACCGCGCGCAGCATCTACTACAATGTCCCGCGCATCGCCAATGACAGCCGGATGCTGGCGATGCGCCAAGACCCGCGCAACGTGGGCGCGTTATTGCGTCCCGTGCCTGAGTCCGGTGCGCCGGCGCTTGCGGCTCCGGGCAAGTCCGGCGTGTCTCCGGGCAGCTTCACACTCAAATCCGCTGCGTTCCAGCCGGCGCGTGGTCTGAGCGCGCCGGTGGCGGCGCGTGACGTCACGCGCGGAGTGCAGCTGGCAGCAGCGCAACCGGCCCCGTCGCAAAATGCAGCACCACATGGTTCAGCAGCGCCGGCGGAGCCGGTCGCGGTCGCACCGGCCTTGCCGGCCGTCGCGGCAAGCCAGCCGGTCGGCGTGATCCGCAACCGCGACGTCTTGCCCGATCGCAATCTCACCACGGTGACGCCGCAACCGGTGGCGGCCGACGCCAAACCTTATGATCCGACCGGCGTGACGGTCGGATCCTTCCTCGTGAAGCCGGCGGTGGAGATCTTGGCTGGCTATGACAGCAATCCGACACGGCGAGCCCGGGGAGCCGGATCGCCGGTGGCGATCGTGGCAACCGACGTCTCGCTCCGCTCGCAATGGGAGCGGCATCAGCTCAACGCCGATTTCCGCGGCGCCTATACCGATGACACCAATGTCCGTGGCATCAGCCATCCGACCTTCGAGGCGCGGGCGCAAGGGCGCTACGACGTCATCGATGGGACGGCGATCACTGGCGAGGCCCGGTTCGTCAACGATGCCTTGACGATCCCGGGACTGCTCAAGTTGCCGCGCGTCACCAGCTTCGGCGGCAGCGCAGGCGTTCTGCAGAAGCTCGGGGCGAGCGAGATCGCGTTCAAGGGATCGCTCGATCGGGTCGTGTTCAACGACGCGATGATCACGACCAACATCCCGTTGCGGACACAGGACCGCAACTACACTCAACCAGGTGCGCAGCTCCGCGTGACCTATGTGCTGACGCCGAACATCTCACCCTTCGTCGATATGAGCTTCGACCGCCGCAATCACGATCTGCAGGTCGATTTCAACGGCCAGCGGCGCGATTCGACCGGCCTTGCGGCGCGTGCGGGCGCTGTCGTCAACATGGGATCGCTGACCGGCGAGGCCTCGGTCGGCTATCTCACGCGTCGCATGGACTCGCCGGCGATGCCGAACATCAACGGCGTGATCGCGGATGCGACCCTTGCCTGGGCCGCGACCGATACGACGACGTTCGTGCTGGTGGCGCGGTCGCAGGCCTCGGAGACGCCGGCGATGAACGTCTCGGGCATCCTGTCGCGGGACGTGATCCTGCAGGTCGACCATCAGTTCGAGCCGTGGCTGATCGGCACCCTGCGCGGCGGCTACGGCCAGGATCAGTTCGTCGGCATCGGCCGGACCGATCAGCGGACCTTCCTGGCGGCCGGCAGCACTTACAAGATGAATCGCAACATTCAGCTCAAGAGCGAGGTCCGCACCGAATGGACGCGCTCCAATATCGTCATGAACAACTTCATGGCCGTGGTCGGCGTCGTCGGCGTGCGCTTCCAGTATTGATGGCGGCGTCGGGCCCCGCGCGAAGGCTTCTGACCAACCGCCGCGCGATGGTCCCGCGCCAATCGCCATGCGTGGCGCGCCAGCCGGCTTCCTCTGCAAGAGGGCCGTCGTGATCAGCCTATATCGTTGAGCGGGGCGGGCTCTCGTCGCGACTTTGCCGGGGCTGGACGCAAGAAAAAGCCCCGCAGGGGGGCGGGGCCTGAAGGCAATGCATGTCCGGCGGATGGGGGAGGCCGGGGCAGATCATGCGGTGGGGTGAGGTTAAGTCCCAACGCGTGACCGTCATCCCCGGCCGGGTCGGCATGCGGCTGGTTGCGGCCTTGTTGTCGTTTATCTGGTCCGCGCCGCCGGGCAGGCGGCGCGGAGCGCAGTGGCCTTATTGCTCGAGCGCGGCAAGCGCGGCGTTGCCGATCTGCTGCGCCTCGGCCCAGGCGGCCTGGGTCGCCTGCTGCGCAGCGGTGTAGCCGGCCTGGATCTGCTGCTGGGCTGCCGCCCGCAGCGCCTGCTCCTGCTGCTCGCCGCTTTCGCGCGCCTGGGTCAGGGCTTGATTGTCAGCGTTCAGGGTCGCGTTGGCCTGGTTGAAGGCGTTCGCGGTGGTCTGCGCCTTGGCGTTCGCAGCTGCCAGCGCGGCCTGGTTGGCGGCGTTGTTGGCGCGTTCAACCTGCTCGGCTGCCTCCTGCGCATCCTGCTTGGCCTGCTGCGCAGCCTGCCGCGCCTGCTCCAGCGCCTGCCGGTCCGCATTCACTTTCTGCTCGGCCGCCTCGACCGCCGCATCGAGCGCGCCGATCTTCTGGTTCAGCGCGGCCTCGACCGTCTTCTGGTTCTGGGTCGCGGCGGCCTGCGCGGCCTGGGTCTTCTGCTGCGCCACCGCGCGGGCCTGCTCGCCAGTCTTGAGTGCAGCCTGCAGCGCGGCCTGCTCGGCGGCTTCCTTGGCCTCCTGGTTCTGCTGGTTGTTGTTGTTGGCCTTGCCGTTGCCGTTATTGGCCGCGGCTCCGCCGTTGTTGGCAGCGGCTCCGCCATTGTTGGCCGCAGCGCCGCCATTGTTGGCGTTGCCTGCAGCCTGGCCGGCCTGCTGGGCGGCCTTGCCGGCCGCTTCGGCGGTCTCGCGCGCCGTATCCTTGGCGGCGTTCGCGGCCTCCTTGGCCTCGTTGGAGACGTCGATATCCTTGTCGAGCTTCTGGAAGGCGGCCTGCAGCGTCGACGAGGCCGCCGTCAGCTTCGCGGCAGCTGCGGTGGCAGCAGCCTGGTTGGCTGCAGTCGGATTTTTCTCCGCCTGCTCCTGCGCTTCGATCGCCGCACCGCGCGCATTTTGCTCGGCCTGGCGTGCGACGTCGATCGCCTTGCGGTCGGCGGCGACTTGAGCTTCGGCGGTGGCTGCGGTCTGCGCAGCAGCTTGCGCTGCGGCGTTGGCCTTGGCGACCGCGTCGTTGCTGCTCGTTGCGGCTGCGGCCTTGGCGGGGGTTGCCGCGGCCGCCGCGGGGGCGGCGGTCGTCTTCGCGACGGCGACTGTCGTGGTTGTCGTTGACGAGGTCGTTGCCGGCTTGGCCGCCGCAGCCGTCGTGCTCGTGGTGGTCGCGGCTGCCGTCTTCGTGGTGGTGGCTGCCGCTGTGCCGGTCGTCGCAGCGCCCTTCGTCGCCGTTCCAGTCGTCGCCGTGGCCGTCGTGGCGGCTGCGGGCTTTGCGGCGGCTGTGGAGGTGCCGAAGCCGGTGCCTGTGCCGTTGCCGGTTGCTGTCGCCGTTGCGGTCGCGGCGCCGTTCTTGGCGGTCACCGTCGTGGTGTTCGTGGTGCCGGCGGTGCCTGTGGTGGCAACTGCGACCGTTGTCTTGGCCGCGTTCGCGGCCGTCGCCGCCGTGGCGGCGGTGGTCGCGGCCTTGCTGGCTGCACTGGCTGCGGCATTGGTCGCCGCCTTTGCAGCCGCGTTTGCGGCGGCCTTGGCCGCAGCGTCGGCTGCAGCCTTCGCGGCCTGCTTTGCGGCGGCATCCTGCGCCGCCTTGGCCGCGGCAGCGGCCGCAGATTTGGCGGCGGCATCCTGGGCCGCCTTCGCGGCGGCTGCGGCTGCGGCCTTGGCGGCTGCGTCCTGCGCGGCCTTCGCAGCCGCGTCCTGCGCCGCCTTCGTCGTGGCCGAGGTCGCGAGCGCGGTCGTCATCGCCGCCTGGGCGTTGGCGTCACGCGGCAGCGTGGTCACGGCCAAGGCGGCCATGAGAGCCAGCACGCTGACGTGCCGATAGAGGTCTTTCCTCGATGATGCGGTTTGAATGTTCTTATCCATCATCAGCTCAACTCCATTGGTACGCTGGATCAGATGACGGAACCTTTTGGTAATGATTTTGGTTTGCAGAATGGTCGGACCTTGCAACCAACATGGCGGCTGTCTGCCAGCTGACGGCAGGATTTCGCGGCCTTTGCGGCAGCGGCGCTGCGGCGAGATGGCGCAGCGCGTCAGAAAGCTTTCGAAACAATCGCTTGTCGGACGACAGCGAGCGTCACGGTTGCGGCCCGATCATGCGCATTCGGCGGCAGATCACGCTGCCGACATCCGCGTTGAGGCGAATTGTCGCAAGGTCGATATCTTGACTCTTTGTCCGCTGTTCGAACCGCGTGTCAGCTCTTCTGCGCGTAGAGCAGCGGGACGGCGGAATCCACCATCACCTCGACGAGGCTGGGGCCGTCATGGGCGAGGCCGCGCGCGAGGGCGGCCGGAAGCTCCGCCGAACGGCTGACGCGGACCGCGTCGCAGCCCATGCCCTCGGCGAGCTTGACGAAATCGAGCCCCGGCAATTCAAGCCCGGGGACGTTGCGCACCTGCATGACTTGGCTGAACGAGCGCATCGCGCCGTAACCGGAATTGTTGATCACGACCACAGTCATTGGCAGCCGGCGCTGTGCCGCGGTCCATAGCGCCTGCAGCGAGTACATCGCCGAGCCGTCGCCGATCAGGCAGACAATGCGGTCCTTCGGCCGCCCAAGCGCCATGCCGACCGCCGCCGGCAGGCTGTAGCCGAGGCCGCCGCTCGACATCGTGTAGAACGAATCCGCGCCGGGCATCGGCATGAATTTGTGCATCAGCGGCCGGTGCGAGGGGATCTCCTCGACCAGTGCGGCGCCGGCGGGCAGCGCCTGCCCCAGCGTATGCAGCAGGTAGTCGACCGGGATCGGATCGGATGGCTTGGGGGCCTCGGGCAGCACGCGGGCCTGCGGCGCGGCGCGCTTGGTCTCGGGCAGGAGCTCGAGCAGCAGCAACAGCGCCGGCCGCATCGTCGCGATGATGCTGGTGCTGATCGGCGGCACCGCCGCGCCGTCGGCGTCGTCGGTGATCTGATAGATCGCCGTGGCGCCGTCGAAGATCGCGGCATGGCCCTCGACATGGAAGGTGAAGACCGGCGCGCCGATCACGAGCACGAGGTCATGCGGCTTGAGCGCGTCCGACAATTGCCCGGGCGAGGCGTGCAGGAAGCCCTGGAACAGCGGATGCCGCTCGGGGAACGAGCAGCGCGCCGAGAACGGGCTCACCCAGACGCCGGCTTTCGCCCTCTCGGCGAGCTGCACCATCAGCGTGACGCAGCCGGCGCGGTCGACGCCGGGACCGACGACGAGCGCCGGGTTCCTCGCCGCTGTCAGGGCGGCGACCAGCTCGTCCATTGCGGCGCGGTCAGGGCCGAGTTCGCGGCTGACCTTGCGCGCCGAGACCGGCTGTGCCGGATGCATCCAGTCGTCGATCGGGATCGAGACGAAGGTCGGTCCGCAGGGCGGCTGCATCGCAGTGTAGTAGGCGCGCGCGATCGCGCCCGGCACGTCCTCGGGGCGCGCCGGCTCGACGCTGTATTTGACGTAAGGGCGCGGAAATTCGCTGGCGCGCTCGGCATAGAGGAACGCCTGCAGCGGCAGGATCGCGCGCGCCTGCTGGCCGGCGGTGATCACCAGCGGCGTCTGGTTGCGATGCGCGGTGTAGATGTTGCCGAGCGCATTGCCGACGCCGGCGGCCGAATGCAGATTGACGAAGCCGGCATTGCGCGTCGCCTGCGCATAGCCGTCGGCCATGCCGACGACGGAAGCCTCCTGCAGGCCGAGCACGTAGTCGATGTCATCGGGCCAGTCGCTGAGGAACGGCAGCTCGGTCGAGCCGGGATTGCCGAAGACTTTCTTGATGCCGAAGGCACGCAGCAGCTCGAATGTCGCCTGCTTGACGGTGACGGGCTTGGTCGTTGTTTTTGTTGTCTTGGCCAAAGGCGTTTCCTCACATGCCGTCATTGCGAGGAGCGAAGCGACGAAGCAATCCAGAGTCGTCGCGGAACTCTGGATTGCTTCGCTTCGCTCGCAATGACGATAGACTGTTTCACCACACCGCCGTGCCCTTCATCGTCGGCTGCCGCTCGGCGTTGGCGATCCACAGCTCCAGACCGCCATCCCTGTCGTTGGCGTTGACGGAGAACTCGCTGCCCTCGAACAGCGGCTGCACGCCGCGATAGGCGAACTTGGCCGGCGGCTTGCGCTTCAGCCCGGCGGCGAACTCGACCAGCAGCGCGGCCTGCAGCGGGCCGTGGAAGATCAGCCCCGGATAGCCCTCGACCTTGGTGACGTAGTCGCGGTCATAGTGGATCCGATGGCCGTTGAAGGTCAGCGCCGAGTAGCGGAACAGCAGCACGGGATCGGAGACGTGGCTCTCGCTGTGCTGCGCCACCGGCGGCGGGGGCGCCTTGGGCGACGCAGGCTGCGCGCCGCCCATGTCGCGATAGACGATGTCCTGGCGCTCGCGGATTGCTGTGCCGCGCGGCGTCGAGACGACATGCTCGACGGCCACGAAGCAGAGCTGGCCGGTCGAGCCGCTCTTCAGGCTGACATCCGTGATCGTCGAGACCCGCGTGGCGACGTCGCCGACGCGCAGCGGATCGATGAACTGCACCTCGCCGCCGGCCCACATCCGCCGCGGCAGCGGCACCGGCGGCAGGAAGCCGCCGCGGGTCGGGTGGCCGTCGGGCCCGAGCTGATCATGCGGGAACACCGGCTGGCCCAGGCACCAATGCACTGTGTACGGCGCGATGTCGCCGGTTTGCGGCTCGCCGATATCCTGGAACAGCGTGGCGCGCAGCCCCTTGGTCAGTTGCGCGGTGACGATGTCGGTTGCCTCGGCGCTGCGGCCGACCCATTGCCGGAGGTGATCGAGATCGAGCTCATCCGTCATGATCATCCCTTTCGCTGATGCGGCGAGGCCGCCTCGCCGATCCCTGGCACGGCGCCATAATGCCTGTCGTCGCCGACGACGATCGCCGCGGGCGCCGGATAGGAGACGACGCCGTTCGGCGTATTGACTTCGATCCGGCGCAGATGCGGATGCATTGCGAGGTCCGCCATGCTGTTGACCTCGGCAAAGGCGATGTCGGCAGCGGCGAGCTTGGCCAGCAGCTCGGCCCGCGTCAGCGCTGCGAAGCGCTCCGCCACGATGCCATCCGTCAGCGCGCGGTTGCGCACGCGCGCGACCATGTCGGCGAAGCGCGGATCGTCGGGCAGGCCGGGCTGATCCAGCACCTTGGCGCACAACGTCTTCCACTCGCGCTCGCTCTGGATCGAGATCAGGATGTCCTTGCCGTCCTTCGAGGTGAACACGCCATAGGGCGCGATCGAGGGATGGGCGAGGCCGATACGCTTCGGCGCATTGCCGGCTTCGGCGTTCAGCAGCGGCACTGTCAGCCAGTCGGCCATCACGTCGAACATCGAGATCCGGATGTCGGCGCCTTCGCCGGTGCGCCCGCGCTTGATCAGCGCCTCCAGGATCGCGGCATGCGCCGTCGCGCCGGTGGCGACATCGACGATGGACATGCCGACCCGCGACGGACCGTCCGGGCCGCCGGTGATCGAGGCCAGACCGCTCTCGGCCTGGATCAGGAGATCATAGGCCTTGCGATCGGCATAAGGACCCGAGTCGCCATAGCCGGTGATGGTGCAGCAGATCAGCTTCGGATAGTCCTTGCGCAGCCGCTCGCGGGCAAAGCCCATTCTGTCCATCGAGCCGGGCTTGAGGTTCTGCAGCAGCACGTCGGCGCTTGCGATCAGCCTCTCCAGCTCGGCGCGGCCGTCCGGCTTGGCGAGATCGACGACCAGCGAATCCTTGCCGCGGTTGAGCCAGACGAAGTAGCTGCTCTGCCCCTTCGCCGCGGCGTCATAGCCGCGGGCGAAATCGCCTTCGGGCCGTTCGATCTTGATGACATGAGCGCCGGCATCCGCCAGGCGCGACGAGCAGAACGGCGCGGCCACCGCCTGCTCGACGGCGACGACAGTGATCCCTTCAAGCGGCAGCATCGCAGGACCTCAGTAAGACCTGGGCATGCCGAGCACGTGCTCGGCGACGTAGGACAGGATGAGGTTGGTCGAGATCGGCGCCACCTGATACAGCCGCGTTTCGCGGAACTTGCGCTCGACGTCATACTCCTCGGCGAAGCCGAAGCCGCCATGGGTCTGGATGCAGGCGTTGGCCGCCTCGAACGACGCGTCCGCCGCGAGCATCTTGGCCATGTTGGCCTCGGCGCCGCAATCCTGCCCAGCCTCGTATTTGCGGGTGGCTTCCTTGACCATCAGCTCGGCCGCGCGCATCGACGCATAGGCCTTGGCGATCGGAAACTGGATGCCTTGATTCTGGCCGATCGGACGGCCGAACACGACGCGCTCCTTGGCGTAGTTGGTCGCCTTGGCGATGAACCATTTCGCATCGCCGACGCATTCGGCGGCGATCAGGATGCGCTCGGCGTTCATGCCGGAGAGGATGTAGCGGAAGCCCTTGCCTTCCTCGCCGATCAAATTCTCCGCCGGCACCCGCATGTCGGTGAAGAACACCTCCGTCGTGGCGTGGTTCATCATCGTCCGGATCGGGCGGATGGTGAGCCCGGCCTTTTTGGCCTCGCGCATGTCGACGATGAAGACGGAGAGTCCGTCGGTGCGCTTCTGCGCCTGGTCCTTCGGCGTGGTGCGCGCGAGCAGGATCATCAGGTCGGAATATTCGGCTCGGCTGGTCCAGATCTTCTGGCCGTTGACGATGTAGCTATCGCCGTCGCGCTTGGCGAAGGTCTTCAACGACGAGGTGTCGGTGCCCGAGGTCGGCTCGGTGACGCCGAACGCCTGCAGCCGCAATTCGCCGCTCGCGACCTTCGGCAGCCATTTGGCTTTCTGCTCGGCCGAGCCGTGCCGCAGCACGGTTCCCATCGTGTACATCTGGGCGTGGCAGCCGCCGCCATTGCAGCCGGCGCGCTGGATCTCCTCCAGGATCGCGGCCGCAGCCGACAGCTTGAGGCCGGCGCCGCCATATTCCTCGGGGATCAGCACGGAGAGATAGCCGGCCTGCGTCAACGCATCGACGAACGCCGACGGATAGGCCATCTCGCGATCCAGCTTGCGCCAATATTCGCCGGGGAACTGGGCGCAGAGTTTCGCCACCGCGTCGCGGATGTCTGCGTAGTCGTCGTGCTGATGCTGTTCTGTCATTCCTTGCTCCGCGGGCCGTGATCACACGTCCCGCGGTCTCCCTCTATGTGTTGATGATAGCCTATGACGAAGCGTGCGGTGCTTGGCAAGCTTGGAATGCCAGCGTTGCGGCTGGTCAGCCTTGCCTGCTGCGACACATGAAAGGTGCGTGGCAACCATGGTCTAGCTGACCGGATAGCCGAGATGGCCGCGGAAGCGGTTCTTCAAAAACACGCCATCGCGCGGCGGAAGGGCGCGGTCGACGTGATCGGTGGAAATGACGACGCGCGCAAAATGCGGACCTGCGCGGTCGTGCAGCTTCGGCCGGAAGGCATCGAGCGCAACCTGATCGGCGATCGTGCTCACGGAGGGAAAGCCCGCGCCCGAGGCGATCAGCTCCAGCCTCGCGCCGAGCCCGGAATGGCTCATCTGCATGCCGGTCTCGCCGAAATGCGCATTGTCGAGCACGATGATCGACAGATTGCTGGGCTTCTTCGCCGCCGCGGTCGCAAGGCCGCCGAGCCCCATCAACTGTTCGCCGTCGCCGGTGATGACGGCCACCGGCCGCGACGGTTGCGCCAGCGCGAGGCCGAGTCCCATCATGGCCGCGCCGCCCATCGCGCCCCAGAGATAGAAGTTCGCCGGATGATCGCCGGCCGCAAACACGTCGTAGGAGGACGAGCCGAGGCCGCTGATCACCAGCAGGTCGCCGCGGTCCTGCAGCAGCGCCTGCACGGCGGCGCGACGGTCGAGCGCTGTGTTCATCACTTGCCCTCCGTCCACTTCTTGGCGCCGATCATGCGCTGGGAGATCAGCACGGCGATGGCCTGATTGCTGTCGAAGGCGAGTCTTGCGGCTGCGGCCGCCATCTCGCCGGCGTCGTCAGGCCGCTCCAGCCGGAACACGGTGACGCCCATGATGTCGAAGGCAGCCGGCGTCGCCTTGCCCATCGCCACCTGCCACGGATTGAACTCGGCCCATTCGCCGCGCATGGTCACGAAAGTGAGGAACGGGAACCGGCAGCTCGAAAGCAGCGACAGCATGTTGACGCAATTGCCGACGCCGCTCGACTGCATCAGGAGCACCGCGCGCTGGCCGCCGAGCCAGGCGCCGGCGGAGAGCGCCACGCCTTCCTCCTCGGTGGTCAGGACAGTGGTGGCGATCGCGGGATCGTCATGCGCCAGGCGAATGAGGCGGGAATGGCCGGCATCGGGCACGTAGCAGAGCTGCCGGACATCGGCCGCCTTTAGCGCCTCGTAGATGGCGAGCGGCCAGTCGGGACCTGTCGTCGGCGTGTCGGAAGCGGCCATGGCGTCCTGCGGTTCATGCGCACCGATGGTGCAGCGGATGATTTAGCCAGAAATGGCGACCGGGGCCCATTGAATTTGGTTCACCCGGCCATGCCGGATTCTTATAGGGAGTTGGCGGTCTCATGGTTCGAGACGCCGCTGCGCGGCTCCTCACCATGAGTGGCGCCGCCGCCCAACAGGCGGAACTCCAAACCTCATGGTGAGGAGTGCCGCGCGAGAGGCGGGCCAACACAAACAGTCTTGCTGGCGGCGCGTCTCGACCCATGAGGCCGCTGTCCCGGCCTCGCCCTTCGAGACGCCCGCCTCCGGGCGGGCTCATCAGGGTGAGGCTCGGAAGCGCTCACCCCGGGATGCGCACCGGCAGCGACTCATAGCCGCGGACGAAGCTGGAATAGACCCGCTTCGGCTCGCCGACGACCTCGATACGGTCGAAGCGCTTCAGGATCTCCTGCCAGACGATGCGCAGCTGCAGTTCGGCCAGCCGCATGCCGACGCAGCGGTGGATGCCGAAGCCGAAGGAGAGGTGGATGCGCGGCCGTTTGCGGTCGATGATGAAGGCGTCGGGAGTCTCGATCACCTCCTCGTCGCGGTTGCCCGAGACGTACCACATCACGACGCGGTCGCCCTTCCTGATCTTCTGGCCGCCGAGCTCGGTATCGACCAGCGCTGTGCGCCGCATATGCGCCAGCGGCGTCTGCCAGCGGATCACCTCGGGCACCATGGTGTCGATCAAAGCCGGATTGTCGCGCAGCTTCTGATACTCGGCCGGGTTCTCGTTCAGCGCCAGCACCGAGGCGGTCATGGTGTTGCGCGTGGTGTCGTTGCCGCCGACGATGAGCAGGATCAGGTTGCCCATCAGATTGTCCGGCGTCATGTGCCGTGTCGCCTCGCTGTGCGCCATCATCGAGATCAGGTCGCGGCCGGGATTGGCCTGGCGCTCCTTCCACATCCGGCCGAAGGTTTCGGCGCAGTCGGCGAGCTCGCGGCGGCGCTCGTCCTCCGACGACACGATGCCGCTCTTGGGCAGCGCGGTGGACACGTCGGACCAGCGCGTCAGCCTGCGCCGCTCCTCGAACGGGAAGTCGAACAGGGTCGCGAGCATCTGCGTCGTCAATTCGATCGAGACCTTCTCGACCCAGTTGAAGGTCTCGTTGCGCGGCAGCGAATCCAGCACCTTGGCCGAGCGCTGCCGGATCAGCACCGCCATCTCGTCGAGATGATCCGGCGTGAACATCGGCGACACCGTCTTGCGCTGCTCGCCATGGCGGGGCTCGTCCATCGCGATGAAGCTCGGCCATTCATAGCCGGGCGGCACGTCGCGAATCATGATGCCGCCATTGCTGACATCGGAGGAGAAGATCGCATGGTTGGTGTCGACATGCATGATGTCGTGGTAGCGCGTGACGGACCAATACGGCTCGATCGGCGCCTTGGTGCAGTAATGCACTGGCGCTTCCTTGCGCAGCCGCTCGAACCACGGCCAGATCGTGTCGCTTTGGAACAGGCGCGGTGCTCCGGGATGGAAGTCCTCGATCGGCGTCGAATAGGCCTCCAGCCGCGCCTGGCGCAGCAGATCGGCATGGTCGGAACGAAGCGCGGCCTGGGCGGTCATGGGGTGGTCCTTTTCTGGAGAAATGCTCCAAACCCTAACAATGGATCAGGTATGGCCTGCCGTCCGGCATTGCGAGCGACGCGGAAGCAGTCCGGGGCCGGAAACAGGTCCGGATTGCGTCCGCCGTCGCCCGCTGGGCTATGACGGACACGTCGTCACCTTCGGCTCCTCATCATGACGGAGATCGGTGGATCGTCATCGTTTCAAATCGTCGAGTTGACTCTAGGCCGCAATCCTGACCGGCAATGTCTCGTATCCCTTGACGAAGCTGGAATAGACCCGCTTGGGTTCGTCCATCACGTCGATATGATCGAAGCGCTTCAGGATCTCTTCCCAGATGATCTTGAGCTGCAGCTCGGCAAGCCGCAGCCCGACGCAGCGGTGGATGCCGAAGCCGAATGACAGATGCTGCCGCGGACGGGCGCGATCGATGATGAAGTCGTAGGGACGCGCGATGGCGGTCTCGTCGCGGTTGCCCGAGACGTACCACATCACCACCTTGTCGCCCTTTTTGATCTGCTTGCCGCGGAACTCGATGTCTTCGAGCGCCGTGCGGCGCATATGGGCCAGCGGGGTCTGCCAGCGGATCACTTCGGGCACGAAGCTGTCGATGAGGGCCGGGTTGTCCTTCAGCTTGCGGTACTGATCGGGATTCTGGCTGAGCGCATAGATGCTGCCGGACATGGTGTTGCGCGTGGTGTCGTTGCCGCCGACGATCAGCAATACGAGATTGCCGAGGAAATTCTTCGGGTCCATGTTCCGCGTCGCGTCGCTATGCGCCATCATGGACAACAGGTCACTCTTCGGCGGCTGGTTCTGCCGCTCCTGCCAGAGCCGTGCGAAATAGCGGGCGCACTCCATCAGTTCGGCCTGGCGCTCGTCCTCGGTGGCGACCAGCCCGTCCGGTCCGGGGATCGTGGTCGTGATGTCCGACCAGCGCGTCAGCTTGCGGCGATCCTCCCAGGGGAAGTCGAACAGCACCGCCAGCATCTGCGTGGTCAGCTCGATCGACACGCGATCGACCCAGTCGAACACTTCGCCGCGGGGCAGATTGTCCAGGCACTCGGCGGAGCGCTTGCGGATGTTGATCGCGAGCTCGTCGAGATGCGTCGGCGTGAACATCGGCGCCACCGTCTTGCGCTGGGCGGCGTGGCGCGGCGGGTCCATCGCGATGAAGCTCTCGCGGCGCAGCTCCGGATCGATGTCGCGGATGGTGATGCCGCCCAGCGCCGAGGCCGACGAGAACACGGCGTGATTGGTCTCGATCTCCATGATGTCGTCGTAGCGGGTAATCGACCAATACGGACCGAACATCGAGTCCCTGCAGTAATGCACGGGATCTTCGCGGCGCAGCCGGTCGAAATAGGGCCAGTGCGTGTCGCTGCGGAACAGCTCGGGATTGCCGGGATCGAACGCGTCGAGCGGCAGCGACGCGGCGCGGCGACTGGCTTCGTCGATGGCGCGCTCGCCTGTCGCGACAGGCCTTCGGATGTCGGCCGTAATGGTCGTCCCGAGCATGGATGTCTCCTCCTGGCCGGATTCTTGATGTCCGACGATATTGGGCGCGATTACATCCTGCCCGGGCGCGCTGGGCAAGCGGGGAGTTTGACGGAGGCCCCAAGGAGGGATCTTGCGCTGCGGCGCTGCTGTTTCCTGGACGCCGGGCGTGACAAGCGCCACGTCACGGAATATGGCTACGCCGATTTGTTGCAAAGCAGAAGATGAGCAGGAGGCCGCCGTCATGATCGCCAACGCGCAACGCATGTTCAATTTCGACCTCGGCGAGACCGCCGATGCGATCCGCGACACGGTGGCCGGTTTTTCGCAAAACGAAATCGCCCCGCGCGCGGCCGAGATCGACCGCTCCAACCAGTTTCCGCGTGACCTCTGGCCCAAGATCGGCGAACTCGGGCTGCACGGCATCACGGTCGAGGAGGAGTATGGTGGTGCCGGCCTGGGCTATCTCGAGCACTGCATCGCCATGGAGGAGATCTCGCGCGCCTCGGCGTCGGTCGGCCTGTCCTACGGCGCCCACTCGAATCTCTGCGTCAACCAGATCCGCCGCAACGGCAACGAAGCGCAGAAGCGCAAATATCTGCCCAAGCTGATCTCCGGCGAGCATGTCGGCTCGCTGGCGATGTCGGAGCCGCAGGCCGGCTCCGATGTGGTGTCGATGAAGACCCGCGCCGACAAGCGCGGCGACCGCTTCGTGCTCAACGGCAGCAAGATGTGGATCACCAACGGTCCCGTGGCGGAGACGCTGGTGGTCTATGCCAAGACCGATCCGCAAGGTGGACCGCGCGGCATCACCGCCTTCATCATCGAGAAGGGCATGAAGGGGTTCTCCACGGCGCAGAAGCTCGACAAGCTCGGCATGCGCGGCTCGGATACTTGCGAGCTCGTGTTCGAGGACTGCGAAGTGCCGGAGGAGAACGTGCTGGGGCAGGTCGGCCGCGGCGTCAACGTGCTGATGTCAGGGCTTGACTACGAGCGCGCGGTGCTGGCGGCAGGTCCCCTCGGCATCATGCAGGCCTGCATGGACGTGGTCCTGCCCTACGTGCATGAGCGCAAGCAGTTCGGCCAGCCGATCGGCACCTTCCAACTGGTCCAGGGCAAGGTCGCCGACATGTATACGACGATGAATGCCGCGCGCGCCTATGTCTATGCGGTTGCCAAGGCCTGTGATCGCGGCGAAACCACGCGCGAGGATGCCGCCGGCGCCATTCTGTTTGCCGCGGAGAAGGCGACGCAGTGCGCGCTGGACGCGATCCAGCTGCTGGGCGGCAACGGCTATATCAACGACTATCCGACTGGTCGGCTGCTGCGGGATGCCAAGCTGTACGAGATCGGCGCCGGCACCAGCGAGATCCGCCGCATGCTGATCGGGCGGGAATTGTTCGACAAGACGTCATAAGCCGCCGCCGTATCGGCGACGCAGGCGGATGCCTGCGCTCGCCCATCGGCTGGGCTGCAGATATTTATTCGCGTGTCGCCCCGGCCGGTGTTTTTTTCCGGCCGACTTGCGTACAAAATGCGTCACCAACCTCGAACCTCGGATTCGCCGCGGCGACGAATCTCCGAGGTATTTTGCATGTCGTTGCGTGTGTCGGAGTCGTGAGCCGTGAACCAGATGAGTTTCGTTCCGCAGCAGCCTCCGCCGCTTCCGCCGCTCTCTGTCACTTTCTCCGGCGCGCGCAGCGAGTTCTTTCGACTGGTCAGCCGCGGTGCGGCCATCGAACTGATTACGCTCGGGTTCTACCGGTTCTGGCTGGCCACCGACATTCGCCGGCACCTGTGGGTCAACACATCGGTCGACGGCGATTCCGCCGAATATACCGGTCGCGGCAAGGAGCTCCTGATCGGCTTCCTGTTCGCGATGGCCATCCTGGTCCCGATCTACCTTGCCTACTTTCTCGTCACTGTGGAGGCCGAGCGTTACGAGGGCTTCGCCAGCATTCCGCTGCTGATCTCGTTCTACGCGTTCGGCCAGTTCGCGATCTATCGCGCGCGTCGCTACCGCCTGACGCGCACGGTGTGGCGCGGCGTGCGGTTCTGGATGGATGGCTCGGGCTGGGCCTATGCCGGGCGCGCGATGCTGTGGACGCTGCTGGCCGTGCTGACGCTCGGACTGGCGTGGCCGTGGCGGGCGGCTGCGCTCGAACGCTACAAGATGCGGCATTCGCATTACGGCGATCTGCGCGGTGATTTTGAAGGCCGCGGCTGGGAGTTCTTCAAGCAAGCCTGGTATCTGTGGCTGATTGCGCCATTCGCAATCCTGCTGTTTCCGCTGTTGCCCTTCGTCTATGCGCAGTTCAAGGCCGTCGAGTGGCGCTGGTGGCTGTCGGGCATCCGGTTCGGCGGCGTGCGCCTGGAATCGAGCCTTCCCGTGAATGCGTTCCACGGCCTCTATTGGAAGGTGATCGGCTGGTTCATCCTGCTGTCGCTCGTCTACGTGATCTATCTGGGCGCCGTGATTGCGCTCGGCATGAGCCTGCTCGGGCTGGGAAAAGACGGTCTGCCGCAGGCCCAGGCGCTGGCCACTCAGATGCTCCTCGTGGTCGCGATGGTGCCTGGCTACATCGCGCTGATCCTGGCGGTCAACGTCGTGATGCGGCTGTATCTGGTGCGCGACATGTGGGCGGTCGCGCTGGACTCGGTTCGGGTGTATGGCATCGAGGCCATGGCCAATGTCGCCGCCAAGGGCGATCTGGCCAGCGCGCTGGGCGAAGGGTTTGCCGATGGGCTCGACGTCGCCGGCTTCTGATCGTGAGCCCACCCCCGCAGATGGTGTCGTCGGCGTCACGTCGGCTGCGCAGGACGCTGCTCCGCCGAGCGGCCCCGCGACCTATTTCGACGGACTGTCGAACCGCCGTCAAACCGTCATCCTCGGCCTTGCCAACCAGCTCGTGTTGCGGAGCCCCGACAATTTCGTGTCGTGGCCTTACGAGGATATCCGCCGGGTCGATGGTCCAACCGGCACGCTGCGCGTCAGTTGCCTGTCGGCGTCACCGCTGGCCCGCCTCGAGATCCGCGACCCGGCGCTGGCGGCGGAGCTGTGCGCGCGCTGCAGCCGCATCGACGAGAACAGGATCACCCGCGGCACCATCGCGCGCATCGTCGGCTGGTCGTTGGCGGCCGCGGCCTCGATCGTCGCGGTCGTTCTGGTGGTGCTGCCTTTTGCAGCCGACCGGCTGACACCCCTGGTGCCGCCGAGGATGGAGCGGCATCTCGGCGAGGCGGCCGTGGTGCAGATCCAGGCGCTGTTCGGCGACAAGCTCTGCAGCGAGGCGGCTGGGCAGGCGGCGTTCGCCAAGCTGGTCACGGCGCTGCGCAGGCCGGCGGGCCTCGACGACGGCATCGCCTCGCAGGTGCTGGATACGCCGATTCCCAATGCGTTCGCGCTGCCGGGCGGACGCATCTTCCTGTTTCGCGGGCTGCTGGACAAATCGAACGACCCGGACGAGGTCGCCGGCGTCCTGGCCCATGAGCTCGGCCATCTCAAACACCGCGACAACCTGCGGCAGCTGATCCACAATGGCGGCAGCTCGTTCCTGATCGGCCTGTTGTTCGGCGACGTCACCGGCGCTGGCGCCGCGATCTTCGCCTCGCGCGCCATGATCGACGCGTCCTATTCGCGCGAGGCGGAGCAGGCCGCCGACAGCTTCGCAATCCAGGTGATGCATAAGCTCGGACGTCCGACGCGACCAATGGGTGAACTGATGGTTCGCATCACCGGCAAGGAGGACGGCACGCTGTCGCTCTGGGCGAGCCATCCCCTCAGTGAGGACCGGCTGGCCCGCATGCGCGCCGAGAACCGCCCGACCAGCGGCCCGCCGCTCTTGAGCGCCGAGGAGTGGCGCGCGTTGAAGGGGATTTGCAGGCCGTCCTGAGTTGGCGCTGCGCTGGAAGAAGCTGTCACTCAGCCTGCCGGATCGCGAGTCCGGACTTCCCCGGGACGACAATGGTGGATCGAGGTGCTGTCCGGCCTCACAACCGATCGCTTCCACCCCAAACTCCTGCGCTCCTCATTCCGGGAGATTGTTGACCTTCTTCACCCAGACGCGGACGTCGGTGAGCACGTCCGGCAGCACCGCCTTGACTTCGGCGAGCGTCATGCCGGCCTTGACGCGCGGATCATAGAGGAGGTTGAGGATGTACTGGTCGTAGACGTCGAAATAGCCCATCGAGACGTTGTCATTGAACATCGTCCAGGGCACGCTCGCGGTGTCGTTGATCGGCCCGAGCGACTGCAACAGCTCCTCATAGGCGCAGTCGAGAAAGACGAAATCGCCGTTGTCGACCGTCAGAATGACGTCGGAATGCTCGATCTCGAAGGCCTCGTTCTTGCGGAAGCCGGAGAGGCATTGCGGGTCGAGTGAACTCTTGATCTCGCGCGCGCGCTCGCTGCCATAAGACTGGCTGATCGTGTGGTAGAGGTCGCGGTCGCGCACCAGCTTGACGCGGACATTGGCGTCGCCGTCGGTCTCGGTCATCGCGATGTCGAGATGGCGCACGCGCGCGGCGATGTCGCCGATCACCCTGGCGAGCTGTGCCTTGCGGTCGGCGCGGCGGCCATCGGCAAACACCCGGACCGGAGTGCTGTACTTCCTGATGCGGTCGACCCGTCCGGCGAGGTGATATTCGGCGCCGAACGCGGTCTTGAAGAAGCCGTCGGTGATCTCGGCGTCGGTGAAGCTCTTCTTCTCGGCACGCTGGCGGGCCGCGATCGCCGGAATCTCCGCCGTCGAGGCCGGCAGCGGCATCGTCGTCACCGCAAGCAGGCTCAGCGCGGCGGCCGCCAGCCGCAGGAACGCCCGCCCGGTGCGGGCGGGTCCGTGGTCGGCATCAGCGGTCCGCCGGCGCGGCATCGGGTGGGTCCAGCTCTCAGTTCTTGACGATCACGGTCGTGCCGACCGCCACGCGATCATAGAGGTCAGCGACGTCCTCGTTGGTCATGCGGAAGCAGCCCGACGACACCGCCTGGCCGATCGTCTCCGGCTCGTTGGAGCCGTGGATGCGGTACAGCGTGGAGCCGAGATACATCGCGCGGGCGCCGAGCGGGTTTTCGATGCCGCCCGCCATGTGACGCGGCAGATCGGGACGGCGGCGCAGCATCTGTGCCGGCGGGGTCCAGGCCGGCCACTCCTTCTTGGCGGTGATGCGATGCACGCCGCTCCAGCGGAACCCGTCACGGCCGACGCCGATGCCGTAGCGCAGCGCCTGGCCGTTCCCCAGCACCAGATAGAGCCGGCGCTCTGACGTGCTCACAACGATGGTGCCGGGCGCATACTGGCCCTGGAACATTACCGTCTCCCGTGGAATCGGGCTGACGCCGCCCTGGAAGAAGTTCGGCCCGCCGCCGAAGACGTCACGCGAATCGAAGAACTCCGCACGCGCCATTGCGGTGCTCGCGAGCGACGCGACCGCAGCAATTCCAAAAGCAATAGACCGCTTCATTTCCATCCCCTGAGATCAATCCAATTGCATCGCAGACAGGCCATAAACGTCCGTGTTTCGCAACCCACGGCGCCGTGAGGCTGGCCGGCGGTGCTGGTCCCGTGGCCCAAATCCCACGGCGATCCCGGTCCTGCCTGCTCCGGCCTGCGACGCCCGGCATCGGCATGGCCGCGATGGCTGCAATGCGGCTGCGCCCTTTGACGCCGCAGGCGAACAATGATTGATCTGCCTCACCTTGCAAGACAACGCGCGGGATCAACGGGAGAACATGATGAACGGTGCGGAAAGCCTGGTGCGGACCCTGGTCGCGGGGGGCGTTGACGTCTGCTTTACCAATCCGGGTACCTCCGAGATGCATTTCGTCGCGGCGCTCGACCGGGTCGAGGGCATGCGCTGTGTGCTCGGCCTGTTCGAGGGCGTGGTCACCGGCGCCGCCGACGGCTATTTCCGCATGAAGGGAACGCCGGCCTCCACCTTGCTCCATCTCGGCCCGGGCTTGGCCAACGGTCTTGCCAATCTGCACAATGCCAAGAAGGCACGTTCCGGCATCGTCAACATCGTTGGCCAGCACGCGACCTACCATATCGGCTTCAATGCGCCGCTGACCTCCGATATCGAGGGCCTGGCGCGGCCGATGTCCGACTGGGTGCGGACGTCGCCAAGCGCCAAGGCGGTGGCCGCCGACGGCGCCGCCGCGATCGCCGCCGCCCGGAGTGCGCCGCCGCAGATCGCGACCCTGATCCTGCCCGCCGACACCGCCTGGAACGACGCTGACGGCATCGCCGACGTGCCGGCGGAGACGCAGCGCCCGAGCTATTCGGCCGACGCCGTCGAGAAGGCGGCCAGGATCCTGCACGCCCACGGTCCGGAGACGCTGGTGCTGATGACCGCCGGCGCGCTGACCGAGCAGGGTCTCGCCTTCGCCCAGCGCATCGCCGGCAAGACCGGTTGCCGGGTGATGGGGCAGACCTATCATCCGCGGATGGCACGCGGGGCGGGACGGTTCTCGATCGACCGCATTCCCTATGTCATCGAGCAGGCGCTGCCGATCCTGAAAAACTATAAGCACATCGTGCTGGTCGAGGCCAACGATCCCGTCGCCTTCTTCGCCTATCCGAACAAGCCGAGCGTGCTGAAGGCCGAGGGCACCGAGGTGCACCGCATGACCGCTTGGGGCGAGAATTCCGCCGCCGCGCTGGAGGCGCTCGCCGACCATCTCGGCGCCAAGGCCCAGGACGTGAAGCCGCAGCAGCTCGCCGAGCTGATCAAGCCGACCGGGGCGCTCAATCACACGACGATCGCCCAGGCGATCGCCTATGCGATCCCGGAGAATGCGATCATCGTCGATGAATCCATCACCACCGGGCGCGGCTTCTTCCCGCCGACCGCAGCCGCCAAGCCGCATGACTGGCTGCAGAACATGGGCGGCTCGATCGGCTTCTCGACCCCGGTCGCGACCGGCGCCGCGGTCGCCTGTCCGGATCGGAAGGTCATGTGCCTGGTCGGCGATGGCAGTGCGATGTACACGATCCAGTCGCTGTGGACCCAGGCGCGCGAGAACCTCAACGTCGTGACGGTGGTGTTCGCCAACAGGATCTACCAGATCCTGCGCGGCGAGTTCGACGGCGTCGGGGCCGGCCAACCCGGCCAGCGCGCCCAGGACATGCTCAAGATCGACCGACCGACGCTGGACTTCGTCGCCATGGCCAAGGGCATGGGTGTTCCCGGCCGCGCCGTCACCACGGCCGACGAGTTCAATGCGGCGCTGGCCGAGGCGAATGCGGAATTTGGCCCGCGCCTGATCGAAGTGCAGATGTAAGCGTCCTCGCCCGCAACCGGCGGCCGCAAATCGGCCGCCGGTTGATGGCAGCGTCATTGCCGCATTTTGATGGTTGGCGACTCAGCCCGATCACGTGTTGATGGGGGCGTCTCCATCGTTTGTTCTGTTTGGGCGGCATGCACAGCGAATTGAACCGGCTGATATCTGCGCTGCAGGAGTTCTACGCGCGCGAGCGCTTTATCCTCGATCGGGATCTCGGCGAACGCACCCTGACGCACCGCCTGGCGGTGCATATCGAGCGCAACTTCCTGGGCTGGGATGTCGACTGTGACTACAATCGCCTCGGCGATCGCGCCATGCTGCTGCCGAGGGGGTCGATCGTCTCGACCGACGACGACCTGGCCAAGTCGATCTACCCAGACGTCGTGGTGCACAAGCGGGGCGTCCCCGACAATCTGCTCGCGGTCGAGGTGCGCAAGGCCGGCAATCATCAGCCACTGGCGCATGACCGTCACAAGCTGATGGCGCTCACCGATCCGCACCTCTGGTTTGCCTATTGGATCGGCGTGCTGCTGATTCTCGACCGCCGCAGCGTGCTGACACCCGAGGTCTATGTCGGCGCGCGGATCGATCCGCCGCTGTCGGCCTGGTTCGCCGGGCGATTGCAGCAGCTCGGACTGACCGCTTCATAGAGCGTGATCCGGGAAAGCGACAACCGGATTTCGGCACGATCTCGCTGCAACAACAGCTCACGTCATGACGCGCCTGCGCGTGATGATCTGGCCGGATCAGTCGGTGGTGCTGCGGCCGGTGGCGGATCGAGCGCGGCCTGGATTGGATGGAAGAGGAGCGAGGGGCGACGCATCTGCCGCGCGGGGCGGCGGGCGCCGGGCGTGCCCAAGAGAGGCACGCCCGCGCTGAGGGGCTACTTCGACATGCCGTCGCCGGACGTCTTCTTGGCCGCCTTCTTCTTCGTCTTGCTCATCTTCATGTCGTCGCCGCCGCTCATGGCGTCGCCACCCTTGGCCGCCTGGCCGGTGGTCGTCATCGGCTTCTCGGTCGACTGGGCAAGAGCAGCCGACGAGACGAATGCGAGCGCGGCGGTGGCGATGATCAGTTTACGCATGCGGAAAACCTCCGTGGGTTGGAAACGCGCGGGACCATAGGCGAATTCGTCCCGCGGCGTTCTGACGCGGGAATCAGGAAAACGTGAGAGTTCCGCCCTGCAAAAGCCGCCTTGCGCCGCCGCCACGGACAGCAGCAGGCGCATTCTGTGGCGCCTGCGGTGGACGCAGGGGGCTTATGCACATGAATTCGCGTGATGCCGCCGGGTGTTCGACCCTCGCGGGGCCGTTCGATGGTCAGGGCCGAAGCCGTCGCTCGCGATTTGCGCTGCGCACCGGCCCGCCGGCAAACCGGAAGCAGGATGCCGATCACGTCATCATGGCCTCACCGGGCGATCATGAGCCCCGCCGATGCCCGGCAGGCCCATCCGCGAGCTCGATGACGGCCCGCTGCCGGATCAGATGACGCATTTGCGACAAGCGGCCGCTCGCGAGGTCCAGCCCGACAATTGATGCGATCAGGTGATGGCGAACGGTTCGACGAGGAGGTCGTGGGAGCTCGGTTTGATGAAGCCGAAAAAAGGACGTGCGGCGCTCACCGATGGCCACCAAGCGCGTTGGCGATCAGCAGTTCGGCCTCGAGGCGAGGGCCGGAGCCCAGTCATGAACAAAGCGAGAGCGAGGCCGGGGGAGGTAGGAGGTTTGCGGTTGACTTGCCGACACGCGGCCTGACCGCGCGCGAACAACATGGACGGGCTGAACCAAAGCCGACGAGGATGGGTGTCCGGCAACGAATGCCATCCTCAGCAAACATCATCCTCAGCAAACAAGATTTGTCGGGATGAGCCGCTCAGCTCCGAATGCCCACCCGCGCCGGTCTAGCCGCGCCGCCTCTCGCCCTGTGCTGGGCCTTACCGTTTGGTCTTCTTGGTCTTCTTGGGTGCTTTCGGCTTGTCGCTCAGCTGATCGATTTCGTTCAGCTTGTCCTGGATCTCCTTGAGTTGCGTGTTGAGGACTTTCCTCAACTCCGCCTTCTGCTTCTCGCTCAAAAGTTTGGGGTCTAGGTATTTGAGGGCCATTGCAATTCCCTTTGAACTGATTCTAGCCAAATGAACCCCGGGACGTTGCTTGCTGGCGAGGAAAGAATCAAGACGAGATTGACTGATCTGCGTTGGATTGCCGGGCATCATCGGCCGTTGAAGTTTGGGCGCGATATCGCGTCGGGCCTTTGCGAACGGACGCTGCTGCAAGCTGTCTTTGCTGGCGCGGCCAGCGAGTTCTGTCCCGCCATGATCGTCGATGGCGACAGGGGGTCCAACACCGAATGCGGATGTTGTCAGTACATCGGTGGTGGTCATGGGCTGCATCAGAAATGGAGGTGCAGCGCATCGAAGTCCGACCGGTCGACGGTGCAGGCATGGGGTGCATTGTCGGAGAGACAGATCCGGCAAGCCAACGGATCGCTGCCGCGCTGAGCGTCGGCGGCCGCGTGTCACGGAGGATCTCTGTCGGGTCCCGCTAAGACTGGCGGCCTCTGGACGGGGAGCGCCGATCGCTATCAAGAACGAACAAAGAACGAGAGGCGGGCGGACGATGCCGCCGCGATCGCACGACCTGCAGATGGAGGTCGGGCGGTCGCGGCCGCTGTGATATGGTCGAGCTCCCCTGGCTGGGCAGCGGCTCGGCACCGCTCCTCAGCGTGTGTGCTGTTCTGCTCAGTCTTTGAGCGCGCGGAGTGGGAATCTATCAGCTCGATCTGAGCTGGTGACGTGGCAACACGGCTGTAGTTGCCGGGTCGCGGCGGGCGAGCCGGGGCGCGGCGACTTTCGCTGAGTGAATTATATAAGTGTCTGGAGCGAGATGTCCGTCCGGCCACCGAGCCATCGCGTGGCCGTGAAGGCATGGCGCCGGGCCGGGGCGTGCTGTCCCCTCATGGTCGCGCCAGGCGGGCCAAAAGCTCTGTCATCGGCCCGAAATCCAAGACCTCGACGGCGTGATCCGATAGGATGGCGTAACCTGCCTGGTGTTGCCAAATGCATCCAAGATCAAGTGCGGCGCGCAGACTGTCCACTAGCGCTGAAGTCTGTCCGAGACAGAAACAGTTCTGAACTTTTGCATAATGTACTTGCGGTGCTATCTTTTGGTGTCCGATCATACGGCCGCACGGATTGGTAATGGCTGAGGAAGAACCAAGCGTTGAAGTCCAGAGCGGTCTGAAAAACTGGCTCGAGAGTATTGGCCTTGGCCAATATGTCGGCCTGTTCGAGCGGCAGTGCATCGACCTGGATGTCGTTGCCGATCTCACCGAATCCGATCTGGCACAACTTGGCCTGCCCATCGGGGACCGCCGGCGACTCCAGCGCGCGATCGCGGCTCTCAACAACGGCGCCGGCAGCACTCTTGTGGTCAATGGCCGTAGAGCCTCCGGCGTCACGTCCGGCGCTGAACGGCGGCAGCTGACCGTGATGTTCTGCGACCTCGTGGGGTCGACGTCGCTTTCGGAACGGTTCGATCCCGAAGATGTCCGCGACATCATCGCCGCCTACCGCGAGACTTGTGTCGCCGTGTTGGGACGTTATGAGGGGTTCGTCGCCCGCTACATCGGAGATGGCATTCTCGTCTATTTCGGCTACCCGAATGCGCATGAGGACGATGCCGAGCGCGGCGTTCGCGCCGGGCTCGAGATCGTGCGCGCGATTTCAGCGCAGTCCGAGGAGCCGAACCGCGTCTTCACGGGAGCGCTTGCCGTCCGGATCGGGATCGCGACCGGCCCGGTCGTCGTCGGCGATCTGATCGGCAAGGGCACCGAGGAGCGCGATTCCGCGGTCGGGGAAACGCCCAACCTCGCCGCCCGATTGCAGGGACTGGCGCCGCCCAACGGCGTCATCATCGCCTCGTCGACCAAGTCTCTCGTGAATGCAAGGTTTCACTATGAAAGCCTCGGTGGGCATCTGCTCAAGGGGATCTCGGAGCGAATCCAGGCTTGGAAAGTGGTCGGCCCGTCGCGCGTAGAGAGCCGGTTCGCTGCGGCGGTCGGAGCCAAGCTGACGCCGCTCGTGAACCGTGAGGAAGAAATCGCGCTGCTGCTCATGCGCTGGCAGGAGGCCAGAAGGGGCGGTGGTCAGGTCGTCATTCTGTCGGGCGAAGCGGGAATCGGAAAATCGCGCATCGTGCAGGAGTTGCGGGAGCAGATCGCCGGCGAGCCGCATGGGCAGGTCTCGTTTCAGTGCTCTCCCTATTACACCAGCACGGCGCTCTATCCTTTCGCTGAGCACCTGAAGCTTGCGATCGGACTCGATCACGACGATTCGTCGGAGAACGTCCTGACCCGGCTCGAAGCGGCAATCCTCGCTTGCGGTACTGAGGCGGTTCGGGTGACCCCGTTGCTTGCGGCCTTATTGTCGATCCCTACGCATCATCGCTACCCGCCCCTCGTGCTCTCTCCCCAGCAGCAGCGAGACGCGACGGTCGGTGCGCTGGCGGACTACTTTATCGGGCTGGCCCGTGACAAGCCGCTGTTGGTTGTCCTCGAAGATGCGCATTGGATCGATCCGACGTCTCATGAAGCGCTCGAGCTGCTCGCCGATCGCATTCAGAACGAACCCGTTCTGATCGTCATCACATCCCGGCCCGAGTTTCAGCCGGCTTGGACCGCGCATTCCCACATTACGACATTGACGCTCAACCGGCTCAGTCTGCAGCTGCGGACGATCCTGGTGGAGCGGGTCGCCGGTCCGAAGACGCTGCCAAAGGAGCTCGTCGACGAAATCATCGTCAAGACCGACGGGGTCCCGCTGTTCGTCGAGGAGCTGACAAAGGCGGTGCTGGAGTCGAGTGCCGAGGGCGAGAAGGACGGGCAGCAGTTCGCTTCCGGTGCGTTTCGTCAGCTCGCCATTCCCGCCACGCTGACCGACTCCCTGATGGCCCGGCTCGATCGCATGGGGCCGTTCAAGCGCGTCGCGCAAATCGGCGCAACAATCGGCCGGGAGTTCTCATACAGCATCATCCGCGCCGTGGCGGATCTGGCCGAGGAGCAGCTCAACGCCGCGCTGGTTCACCTCGAAGATGCCGGTCTGATCGTGCGCCGGGCCCAGGCGCCGGACTCGGTCTACCTCTTCAAGCATGTGATGATTCAGAATGCGGCCCATTCGAGCCTGTTGCACAGCGAGAAGAAGAAGCTTCACGCGAAGATCGCGGTCGTGCTTGCCGAGATGTACCCGGAGCGTTCCGAGCGCGAACCCGAGCTTCTGGCCTATCACTTCACGGAATCGGGGCAGAGCGAGGTCGCGGTCGGTCTGTGGTTGAAGGCCGGCAGGCAGGCTGCGAAGGCCGGCGCCAATCTTGAAGCGATCGGCCACCTCCGACGCGGTCTCGAAGTGGTGCGGAGCAGTCCGCAGATGCAGGAGCGCGACGAATCCGAGCTCGCTCTGCGCGTGGCGTTGGGAGCGGCCTTGATCGCAGGCAAGGGCTATTCGGTGCAGGAGGTCGAGGACAATTATACAAGGGCGCTCGCGCTTGGTCAGCAGTGCAACGACAAGCCCACCATCTTCGCCTCGATGCGCGGCCTCTGGGTCTATCATTTTATTCGCGCCAATTTGGCGAGAGCTGACAATCTGAGTGGTGATCTGCTGGCCTTCGCGACGCGCACGGACCCGGACGAGACCGCGGAGGAAGCTCTTGAGAAGACGGGTTATCTGATCGAGGCCCAACGAGCGACCGCGCAAACCATGCTCTACCAAGGTCGGTTCGCCGAAGCGCGACATCACGTCGACCAGGGCATTCGTCTCTATGACGCCAATCTGCATAATCACCTGGCCGAGATCCACGCGATCGATCCCGGCATCGTCCTGTTGGCCTATCGCGGATATGTCGAGTGGTTTCTCGGTCGCCCGGAGACGGCGCGCCGCGCCATCGAGCAGGCGATCTCCTATGCGGAGCAGAAGCGGCATCCATTCTCGCTCGCGTTCGCGTGGGAGTTCGGCGCCTATCTGTGCCAGCACCTCAAGGACGTCCAAGGAACGATGGACTATGCCAAGAGGGCCCTGGTGGTCTCGTCCGAACACGGATTTCTGCATTGGAGGCACCAGGCGACCATCCTGCAGGGCTGGGCGCTCGCTCAATTCGGTCAGATCGATGAGGGATTGAACCTCATACGCTCGGGCCTTGATGCCTATAAGGCGACAGGTTCCTGGCTTGCGACATCATGGTTCGAGAGTATGCTCGCGAGTGCGTATTTTGGCGCCGGCCGTCCAGACGCTGCATTGAGAGCCTTGGATGATGCGCTCTCAATCGCGAAGCGGAACGAAGAGAGATTTTTCCTCGCCGAGGTCTATCGTCTGCAAGGCGAGATTACCCAGACCCTCGATAGCCCGACGGCGTTGCAGGATGCGGAGGATTGTTACGCGCTCGCGCTCGATATCGCCCGCAAGCAGAACGCGGTGGCGTGGGAGCTCCGAACCGCCGTGAGCCAGGCGATGCTTTGGCGCGACATCGGCAAGCATCAGCTGGCGCTCGACTTGCTCGCGCCGATCGTCGGCAAGATCGACGAAGGAGTCAGCACCGCCGACGTCACAAAGGCGTCGACATTGCTGGCCGAGCTGAGGTCGATGTGATCAGGAGACCGGCTCGATGAGCGATGTTGCGGCGGCCCGCCGGCGTTACGCCGATGAAATTGCGCGCAACGAGAAGATCACATCGCCGCGCTTGGTGCAGGCCTTGGCCACCGTTCCCCGCGAGCGCTTCCTGGACCAGGGACCGTGGCGCATCCGGAGCGGCACGGTGCGCGACTATTGGAGCACGCAAAGCGCGGATCCGATCCATCTGTATTCGGATGTGCTCGTCGCCATCGATGAGAGCCGCCAGCTCGATACGGGGCTGCCGAGCCTGTGGGCGCATGTGTTCGACGTGCTCGACATCAAGGAAGGCGAGCGCGTCGTGCAGATCGGATGTGGGCTGGGCTACTACGCGGCGATCTTGTCCGAGCTGGTCGGCAGGCGTGGAACGGTCATTGCGATCGACTGTGAAGAGGCGTTCGTCGCGCGCGCCGAAGCCAATCTGCGCGATTGGCGAAATGTCGAGGTCGTGCATGGCGACGGGTTCGAGGCGATACCCGGGCCGGCCGATGTCGTCGTCGTCCACGCCGGGTTCGGCTATCCACATCAATCGTGGATCGATTCGCTCGGACGGACCGGTCGTCTTCTGGTGCCGTTGACGGGGCCGGACAGGCAGGGGCGGGTGGTCAAGATCGCACGGTCGCCAGGCGGATATCGAGCAGATACGATCTGCGGGATCGAGATCTTTCCGTGCGCAGGGCGCGGCGATCCGGACGGCGACGCGCAGTTGACAGCGTGGTGGGCGCAGGCCTCCGCTCTCTCGCCGCTGTTTTGTCGTGACATTGAACGCGGCTTGCCCTCGCAGGTTTCGACAACGCCGCTCCGGAGAAAGACCCGCAGATCGTCGTGAGCGACTGGTGGATTACGCCGGGATCGCTCGCCGAGAAGGGGCTTTGATCCACAGGCGATTGCGGTTCACCGCTGTTTTCTGAGGCGATATTCGAGCTTGGCACGACTCATTCCGAGCGCGCGTGCCGCAGCTGAGACGTTGCCGTCGGCCGCGGCGAGCGCTCTCGCATAGAGCGCGTGCTCCGCGTGGCGGAGCGCCTCCACCTCCGATCCTGGCGACGACGGTTGACGTCGCCCTGCGTCGGCTGCGGACTCGGGAACCTGCTCGACGCGTCCCATGTCCGTCAGCCGCAATGCCGATGACAGGCGCTCATTGCCGATGAACAGATGATGCTGGTCGATCTGGCGCTCGTCATCGGCGAAGATGACACCGCGTTCGACGAGGTTCTGCAATTCACGGATATTGCCTGGAAAGCCGTAGCCGAGCAACGCGTCGGTCGCAGCCCTGGTGAAGCCGAGGACCTTGCGCCCGTGTTTCGCGTTGAACAGCCGCAGGAAATGCGACATCAGCAGCGGAATGTCGTCGCGACGCTCGCGCAGCGGCGGAATCAGGATCGGAAACACGCTGAGCCGGAAATACAGATCCTGGCGGAAGCGTCCGGCCTGAACCTCCTCGGACAAATCCACGTTCGCCGCGGCCACGACGCGCACATTGACCGGGATCGTCTTGCCTCCGCCGACCCGCTCGATCTTGCGCTCCTGCAATGCGCGCAGCAGCTTGCCTTGCGCGGAATAGGCAAGCGAGGAGATCTCGTCGAGAAACAGCGTGCCGCCCGAGGCGCGCTCGAAATAGCCGGGCCGGGACGCGATTGCGCCGGTGAAGGCGCCGCGTTCGACGCCGAACAATTCCGATTCCACCAGCGTTTCGGGGATTGCCGCACAGTTGATCGGGATGAAGGGGCCGCTTCGCCGGGCGCTCATGTCGTGGAGCTGGTTCGCAAACAGCTCCTTGCCGACGCCGGATTCGCCGATGACGAGCACCGTGGCGTCGGTCGGCGCCACCTTTTCCATCATCAGCCGTGTGCGCAGAAAGCCTGTCGACACGCCTACGGCGACGCCGCCGTCCATTGCTGGCGCCGGCCGACTTGCCCGGGACGGAACTCGGGGTGGCGCCGGTGATCGACGGCGTGCGCGCCACTCGAGTCCGAGATATTCGCGCTCCGGAGCGTCCTTGCCCCACGCCTCCGCCTCCCGCCCGATTACAAGGCAGCGCGGCGCACCCATTCCGGCACATTCCATCTCGCGAAAGATGACGGTGCGGCCGAGCAGCTTGGACGTGTAGCCCGAGGGATAGCCGGTCTGCATCCAGCACACCGGCTCGGACGCCAGTCCGTAGCCCGCAACATGCTCGGCGGCCTCGGAGGAATCGTCCCAGTGGAATTCGCCGTAATAGGTGCCCTTGGTCCGGTCGAACTCGAAATGCTTCGTCGTCACCTTGACGAAGCCTTCCAGTGTATGAACGCGGGGGCCTGCAGCGAGCGCGCGGGTCAGGTCGTCCTGCGGAAATCGTTGGCTGATCAGTTCGGCGTCGCGGACGCCTTGCATGAAGCCCACCCGCATGAAGATAGCGCGCGCCGTTTCGAAGCCGAACGCATCGATGATCTCGGCGCGAAGGCGTCCGAGCACCAGCGACTGCATCAGCACCATGCGTTGATCGTTCAGCCAGATGCGACCATCCCCGAGTGCAAAATGCAGCACCTCGGTCAGGTCCCGCAGCGTCGGACTGGCGCCATCTTCAAGCGCGCGGCTGGTGCCTCGGTCCGGCCGTTGCCCCTGTTGTTGAGCGGCTTCCGCGAGTGAGATCTTCCGATCCTGACGTCTTCCCGCCATCTAAAGTTTCATCATTTTCTTAACCAACCAACTCCGGATTCATGTTTTCATGAATCCACAGCGGAGGCAACCAGGCCCTCCTGTACGCGAAAGCGTGCCGGGAAGCCTTTGAAGATAAGAAAAGAATTTCGGTTTTGACGACGTGCGCCACAACGTCCCGGCGGCCTGGCACGGTCCTTGCGAGCTACGTTTTGCGATCTGCGACGACAGCGGACGCGGGAGGAAGTCAGAGGCTCGGGCCTGGCGATGGCACCGGCGCGGCGTCGAACCGACGTTGTGCCTGGTTGAACAGCTCCGTCCTCTCCGTTCTCGCGTGCCCCATGATCGTTCGCGAGCTAACGGAGGATGGGACGTTGAGCATTCAGACTGACACCTTTCTTGATGCGGGCCGCTGGGAAGGCCGGGCGTTCTTTGCCGACTGGGCCGGGACATCCGCGGGCGTCATCGACGTCCGCGATCCGGCAACGGACGCCGTGATCGCCATGGTCGGCGTCGGCGGCGCGGACGACATTGCCCGCGCGGCGCAGCAGGCGCGCGCCGCCCAGCCGGCCTGGGCCAGGACGCTGCCCGCCGAGCGAGCCCGTATTCTCAACAAGGCCGCGGACCTGCTGGAGGCCAACAGCGCTGAACTCATTCCTTGGATCATGCGCGAATCCGGCTCGATCCAGCCCAAGGCCGGGATCGAGATCGAGCACGGCGCGCTGTTCATTCGTCATGCGGCGACGCTGGCGACGCAGCCCATGGGGGTGATGCTGCCGGCCATGGACGGCCGCAGCAATCATGCGCGGCGTGTGCCGCATGGCGTGGTCGGCGTCATCTCTCCCTTCAACTTCCCTCTGGTGCTGTCGGTGCGCGCGATCGCGGCCGCGCTCGCATGCGGCAACGCGGTGCTGCACAAGCCGGATCCGCGCACGCCCATCGCCGGCGGCATCATCATCGCCCGCATCTTCGAAGATGCGGGACTTCCGAAAGGCGTGCTGCAGGTCGTGCCTGGCGGGGCCGAGGCCGGCGAGGCGATGTGCAGGGATCCGAACATCGCCATGATCTCCTTCACGGGCTCGGCCGTTGCCGGCGCGAAAGTCGGTGAAGTGGCAGGACGTCATCTCAAGAAGGTGCAGCTCGAACTGGGCGGCAAGAATGCGCTGATCGTGCTCGATGACGCCGACCTGGATATCGCCGCGTCGAACGCCGCCTGGGGAGCCTTCTTGCACCAGGGACAGATCTGCATGGCGACGGGCCTCATCCTCGCCCATCACAGCGTGGCGGATGCGTTGACGGAGCGGCTGGTCACCAAGGCGGCGCACCTGCCCGTCGGTGACCCGTCCACGGGACAGGTCGCGCTTGGTCCCATCATCAGCGACAATCAGGTCGCGTCGATCCAGAAGATCGTTGACGATGCCGTTGCCAAGGGAGCGAAGCTGCTGGCCGGCGGCACCCATCAGGGACGGTTCTACGCGGCGACCGTGCTGGCAGGCGTGAAGCCGGGCATGCTGGCCTTCGAGGAGGAGATCTTCGGTCCGGTCGCGTGCGTCGTCTCGTTCTCCTCCGACGCGGAGGCCGTCGCACTCGCCAACGCATCCGACTACGGGCTGGCAGCGGGCGTGATCTCGTCGGATCTCGGGCGCGCCATGGCGATTGGCGAGCAGCTCAATGTGGGCCAGCTCCATATCAATGATCAGACGGTCAATGGTGGTCCGTTTGCGCCCTTCGGCGGACGCGGCAAGTCCGGCAATGGCAGTCGGATCGGCGGGCCGGCCGACATCGAGGAATTCACGCAGTGGCAGTGGATTTCCACCAAGGCGCAGGCCTCAGCCTATCCATTCTGACCTTGAACGATCAACTGCCGGTCCGGGGCGTTCCGGACCGGCTGGCGAGACGTGTCCCGTTTCCTGTCTTGGAGTCCATCATGCAGATCAAAGCCGCCGTCGCCCGCGTTCAGGGCGCTCCCCTGAGCATCGAAGCGCTCGACATCGAAGATCCCCGCGACAACGAAATTCTCGTCAAGGTCGTGGCCACCGGGGTGTGCCACACCGACCTGGTCGTCCGCGACGGCATGTTGCCGACGCCGCTGCCCGTGGTGCTCGGCCATGAAGGCGCCGGCATCGTGACCAAGGTCGGCCGCGCGATTTCCAAGGTCGATGTCGGTGATCACGTCGTCATGACCTTCAACTCCTGCGGCCGCTGCCCGAGCTGTCAGGACCATCATGTGAGCTATTGCCACGAGTTCTTTCCGCGCAACTTCTTTGCTGCCCGTGCCGATGGCACGAGTGCCCTTTCCAAGCAGGGCGAGCGCATCAACGGCAACTTCTTCGGCCAGTCGTCGTTCGCCTGCCACGCCATCTGTCACGAGGCCAATGTGGTGAAGGTCGATGCGAAGTTCGATCTGGAATTGCTGGGGCCGCTGGCATGCGGCATCCAGACCGGCGCCGGGGCCGTGATGAACGCGCTGAAGATCTCGGCCGGAAAATCCTTTGCCGTGTTCGGGGCGGGCTCAGTCGGCCTGTCGGCACTGATGGCGGCACGGGTGGTGGGTGCAGCGACGATCGTCGCTGTCGATACCAATGATGATCGCCTGGCCATGGCCCGCGAGCTCGGCGCCACCCACACCATCAATCCGACCAGGGTCGACGCCACCGAAGAGATCACGAAGATCACCGGCTATGGCGTCAACTTCGCGCTGGATACGACCGGCATGGCTGCAGTCATTCGCGGAGCTGTGATGAGCCTCGCTCCGATGGGCACGTGCGGCATTCTCGGCGCTTCGGCGATGGGAACTGAAATCACGCTCGACGAGGTGCACTTCATGAGCGGCGGTCGCCGCCTGATGGGCATCGTGGAAGGTGAGAGCGTGCCTGAGGTCTTCATCCCGATGCTGGCGGAGCTGAACGCGCAAGGACGCTTCCCGTTCGACCGGCTGGTGAAGTTCTACAGCCTCGACCAGATCAACGAGGCCATTCACGACTCCGAGACGGGCAAGACCATCAAGCCGATCGTGCGCATGAGCTGATCGGATCGTCATCTTCGGCGCGGTGCCATCGGGCTCGGCTGCAGACCATCGCGTGAATGGCGAGCTGACGACTACGTCATCCACGCTGCTGCCGGGCCGGCGATTACAACACCATGACCCATTCAGGAGAATAGATTGCTCATCGTTGTCTTCGTTGCTGCCGTTGCGGGGATTTTGCTTGCCATCGCGTTTCTTGATTTCATTGTCCCCGAATTCACCGCCAGACAGCTCCTCGCATTGCGTTTGCGGATCATGGGATTTGCCGACAAGCGGCTGAGCATACGCGGAATCAACATCGCATATTGGGAGGCCGGCAGCGGGGAACCGCTCGTTCTGCTTCACGGAATGGGCGTCGACCGCGGCACGCTTCTGGACGTCGCCGGCAAGCTGACGGGGCATTACCGCGTCATCCTTCCGGATCTCCCAGGGTTTGGCGACAGCGACAAGCCGGAGCGGGCCGACTACGGCATCTCGGCTCAGGTCGACAATCTCCGCGAGATCATCAAGGCCCTTGGCCTGCATCGGGTGCATCTCGGCGGCCACTCCATGGGAGGCTGGATCAGTGCCGGGGTCGCCGCATCCAGCCCTGAGATGGTCGAGAGCCTGTGGCTGATCTCCGCCGCGGGAACGTCTGAGCTCGATCACTCTCTGCCGATGGAGGCGTTCAGGCGCGGTGAATATGTCCTCTGTTGCCGCTCGCCGTCGGAGCTGCGTGGTGTCATGCACCTCGCGATGTTCAAGCTGCCGAGGCTTCCGTATTGTGTCTGGCAGGCCCTGGGGCGCCGCGCCGCGGCGAATTATGCGCTCCACACGCGTATCTTTGCCCGGATCATGCAGGACATCTCCGGCTACAATCTCGAAGAGCGGCTTCCCAAGATCACGGCGCCGACCCTCATCGTGTTCGGGGATTCCGATCGGCTTGTTCCGCCGTCCGCGCTGCGGACGTTCAAGCGGCTGATCCCCAACTCGCGTTCGATCCTGCTGAAGAATGTCGGGCATGTCCCGCAGATGGAGGCGGTCGACCGCTGCGCGAGCGACTATCTGGCCTTCCGGCAATCGCAGGAGGCGACTGGACGCTGAAGGCTCCGGAGACCTCGTCAGCCGCCGCCGGTTCCGCCGCACCCGGGTGGGGTGGCGGACGATCACGTCTGAAGCGCGCTTGTTGAGGACGCCGGCCGCGAGCCCCTGCAAGGTTCACATGGGCTGGATAAAGGCTTAGTGTCGCAGCGATTGCTGACGTCTCGAGCCGAGGAACGGTGAATAGCCCCGACGACAAGCCACCCGATACGTCCGGACGTGCGGCTGCATTCTTGTCGTTGGTCGGAGAACGGGTGCGGAAGGCGCGGGAACGCCGCGGCATCTCCCGGAACAAGCTGGCCGAATTGTCGCGCGTGTCGCTGCGCTACCTCGCTCAGCTCGAGAGCGGAAGCGGCAACATCTCGATTGCGCTGTTGTGGCGGATCTCCGAAGCGCTCGATCACCGCATGGAATGGCTGGTGGGATCCGACGATCCCTGGACCTCCGAGGTGGTCCGCTGCGCCGAGCTGTTCCGCGAGGCCAAGCGCGAGCAGCGTCGGCAGGTGATGCGGATCCTCGATCCGAGCCAGCCGGCGCAGCTGCGGCAGAAGCGGCTATGCCTGATCGGTCTGCGCGGCGCCGGCAAGACGACATTGGGGAAGCGGCTGGGCCAGGCGCTGGCACTGCCCTTCGTCGAGCTGAACAGGGAGATCGAGGAGGTCAGCGGCATCCCCGTCAACGAGGTCCTGGCGCTGTATGGCCAGGAGGGATATCGCCATCTGGAGCGGCGCGCGCTCGAGCGTGTCGTGGCGACCGCCGACGAGGTCGTGCTGGCGGTGGCCGGCGGCATCGTGGCGGAGCCCGAGACCTTCGCCTTCCTGCTGCGGCACTTCCATACGATCTGGCTGAAGGCCCGCGCCGACGAGCACATGGAGCGGGTCCGCGCCCAGGGCGATCTGCGTCCGATGAGCGGCAATCCGCAGGCGATGGACGAGCTGAAGTCGATCCTCGCAAGCCGCGAGGAGCTTTACGCGCAGGCGGAGCTCATGGTGGATACCAGCGGCCGGACCCCCGACGAAACCACGCGCGATCTGGTCGACAGCATCGCCAAGCTCGGCATCGTCTAATCATGCTGCGTTTCCACAGACACGCGTGATCTAGCGCTCCGCGGCCGCCTCGCATACCGGCCCGTTCGCGCCCGCTGCCGCGATGCGATTGCGGGCCACATAGGGGCAGCCGGCTGCGCAATAATTGCGGACCATCCGGAGCAGCGCCTGCACCGAGTCCTCGACGCGGGCGCCCGACGTATCGAGCGAGGCGCGGGCCCGCGCGTACAGGGCCTCGCGGCTCTTCAGGATGGTGACGAGCTCGCTCATCGCGCTGCTGTCGTCGGCCATTGGCCGGACATCGCCCTGCGCACGGACCCGCTCCATGTGCTCGGTCGGGCTGGCCTTGATCCAGATACAGAAGTACTCGGCGAGCAGGCGCTCGAAGGTGACCGGATCTGACACGATGCCGCCGCCCACGGCGAGCACCATGGGCCCGGGCTCCGCGACGATGCGCGCCAGCGCGGCCTGCTCGAACCGGCGATAGGCGTCCTGGCCGTAGAGCGAGAACACCTCGCTGACGGAGAAGCCGGCGTCCCGCTCGATTTCGCGGTTGAGCTCGACAAAGCGCCAGCCGAGCTGCTCGGCCAGCAATCGTCCGAGCGTCGATTTGCCGGCGCCGCGCAGCCCGATCAGCGCGACGCGATCGACCTGGATGTTGGCAGCCTGGGTCGGCCGATCGAGCGGGCGGCCCGTCAGCAGCGCCTTGACGTCGTCGATCACGACCGGCGGCGCCTGCATCAGCAGTTCGCGGATCAGCACCCAATCCTTCGGCCGGCCGGCGGGATCGGCAACGAGATCCTCGAGCTGGACGCCGGCGACCTCGGCGAGCCGGCGCAGCAGCATGATCGAGACATTGCCCTGGCCACTTTCGAGCTGGGCGATGTAGCGCTCTGACACGCCGGAGGTCTGGGCCAGCACCTTGCGGGACATCCCTCGCACCGCGCGCATCGTGCGCACGCGCGCGCCGAGCTCGCTGAGGAATCGATCGGGGACCGCCTCGCCTGCCACGCGGAAGCTGTCCTGGCGCTGGTCCTGCGGCGGCGCCGAGCGGCGCTGAAGGGGTCTGATCCTGCTCATAAAAATGCATAATAATACACAATCGAAAGCTCGTCGACTAAAAGTTCAGCGCTATTCTGCATATTCCTGCAGATTAGAGCTAGACAATGCAAAATAATGCACTATAAGAGCGACCCAGACATGCAAAATCATGCAGGGGAAACGGCCATGGCTGGCGCACCGCGGAAGCTCGCAAACGGAAAAGCGTTCATCGATTTCCAGACGGAACCGTCGCGCTACCGCCACTGGAAGCTGTCGGTCCAGGGCGAGACCGCGACGCTCGCGATGGATGTCGACGAGAATGCCGGGCTGTTCGAGGGCTATCAGCTCAAGCTGAACTCCTACGATCTCGGCGTCGACATCGAGCTTGCCGACGCGTTGATGCGGCTCCGCTTCGAGCATCCCAACGTCAAGGTCGTGCTGCTGCGCTCGGCCAAAGACCGCGTGTTCTGCGCGGGCGCCAACATCCGCATGCTGGCCGGTTCGGAACATCCGCACAAGGTCAACTTCTGCAAGTTCACCAATGAGACGCGCAACGCGATGGAGGATGCGAGCCAATATTCCGGCCAGCGCTTCGTCACGGTGGTGAACGGCACGGCTGCCGGCGGCGGCTACGAACTGGCGCTGGCGACCGACCACATCATGATGGTCGATGATGGCTCCACCGCGGTGTCGCTGCCCGAAGTGCCGTTGCTCGCCGTGCTGCCGGGCACCGGAGGCCTGACGCGCGTCGTCGACAAGCGGATGGTGCGCCGCGACCACGCCGACGTGTTCTGCACCATCGAAGAGGGGATCAAGGGGCGCCGCGCCGTGCAATGGCGCCTGATCGACGAACTGGTGCCTCCGTCGAAGCTCGAAGAGCGTGTCAAGGCGACGGCGTCCGATCTGGCGACCAAGTCGCCGCGCAGCGGTCCCGCCGAGGGCGTGAAGCTCACGCAGCTCGATCGCAAATTCCGCGCCGACGGCATCGACTACGGCTTCGTCCGGCTCGACATCGAGGCGGCGCAGCGGCTCGCCACCATCACGGTGCGTGTGGCCGAGGCGGCGTCAGCCAAGTCCGCCGCGGAGATCGTGGCGCTCGGAGCTGCGTTCTGGCCGTTGCAATGCGCCCGCGAGCTCGACGACGCCATTCTTCACTTGCGCAACAATGCCTATGAGATCGGAACGGTCATCTTCAAGACCGAGGGCGATCCCGAGGTCGCCCGCGCCTATGATGATCTGCTCGAAGCGCATCGCGACAATTGGTTCGTGCACGAGATCCGCCATTACTGGAAGCGCGTCCTGAAGCGCATCGATGTGACCTCGCGGACCCTGGTGGCGCTGATCGAGCCCGGCTCCTGCTTCGTCGGCACGCTCGCCGAGCTCGCTTTCGCCGCTGACCGCAGCTACATGCTGCTCGGCCAGTTCCAGGGCGACAATCGCCCGGCAGCGACGATCGAGCTGACGCGCGCCAATTTCGGCGCCTATCCGATGTCGCATGGCCTCACCCGCTTGCAGTCGCGCTTCCTGGCCACGCCCGACAAGCCGGCGCAGCTCGAAGCCAAGATCGCAACGGCGCTGGACGCCGACGAGGCCGAGGCGCTGGGGCTCGTCACCTTCGCATTGGACGACATCGACTGGGCGGACGAGGTGCGCGTGTTCCTCGAAGAGCGCGCGAGCTTCTCGCCCGATGCGATGACCGGTCTCGAAGCCAATCTGCGCTTCGCCGGGCCCGAGACGATGGAGTCCAAGATCTTCGCGCGGCTCACCGCCTGGCAGAACTGGATCTTCCAGCGGCCTAATGCGGTCGGCGAGGAGGGCGCGCTGGCGCGCTACGGCACCGGGCAACGCCCGACCTACGATCTGAGGCGCGTCTGACGCGCGCGGTTTGACAATATCGGAGAGGGAGAGGACCCATGCTGGACACCATGAATGTCGACTACTCGACGCGGATTCCCAACAATGTCGGGCTCGCCGAGGACCGCACGGTGCTGCGCGCGCTCGAAGGCTGGCACCCCGGCTACATCGACTGGTGGAAGGACATGGGACCGATCGGCTTCCAGGAGTCGCGGGTCTATCTCCGCACCGCCGTCTCCGTCGATCCGAAGGGATGGGCCAAGTTCGATTACGTCAAGATGCCGGAATATCGCTGGGGCGTGCTGCTCGCGCCGCAGGAGGAAGGCCGCAAGGTGAATTTCGGCAAGCACAAGGGCGAGCCCGCCTGGCAGGACGTTCCGGGTGAATACCGCGCGATGCTGCGCCGCCTGATCGTGATCCAGGGCGACACCGAGCCGGCCTCGGTCGAGCAGCAGCGCCATCTCGGCGCCACCGCGCCGTCGCTCTACGACATGCGCAACCTGTTCCAGGTCAATGTCGAGGAGGGCCGCCACCTCTGGGCCATGGTCTATCTGCTGCACAAATATTTCGGCCGCGACGGCCGCGACGAGGCGGACGAGCTGCTGCGCCGTCGCTCGGGCGATGCGGATTCGCCGCGCATGCTCGGCGCCTTCAACGAGGCGACGCCGGACTGGCTGTCGTTCTTCATGTTCACCTTCTTCACCGACCGCGACGGCAAGATGCAGCTCGAAAGCCTGGCGCAGTCCGGCTTCGATCCGCTGTCGCGGACCTGCCGCTTCATGCTGACAGAGGAAGCGCACCACATGTTCGTCGGCGAGACCGGCGTCGGCCGCACCCTGCAGCGCACTTGCGAGGCGATGAAGGCGGCCGGCATCGAGGATCCCTATGCGATCGAGAAGATCCGCGCGCTCGGGGTCATCGACCTGCCGACGATCCAGAAGAAGCTCAACCTGCATTATTCGCTCACGCTCGATCTGTTCGGTGCGGAGATCTCGACCAATTCGGCCAATTTCTACAATGCCGGCCTGAAGGGACGCTTCCAGGAGACCAAGATCGACGACGACCACGAGCTCACCAACGCGACCTATCCGGTACTCAAGCTGGTCGACGGCCAGATCGTCAAGGTCGACGAGCCTGCGCTGACCGCATTGAACATGCGGCTGCGTGACGACTATTCGGAGGATTGCGCGCGCGGCGTCGAGCGCTGGAACAAGATCATCGAGAAGGAAGGCATCAAGTTCCGCCTCGACCTGCCGCATGTCGCGTTCCACCGCAAGATCGGCGAATTCCGCAACGTCAACGTGTCGCCGAAGGGCATCATCCTGTCCGATTCCGACTGGGCCAAGGTCCGCGATCAATACCTGCCGTCGCTGGCCGACGGCGAGTACATCACCTCGCTGATGAAGCCCTGCTTCGAGCCCGGCCGCTATGCGAGCTGGATCGCCGCGCCGAAGGTCGGCATCGACAACAAGCCCGGCGATTTCGAATACGTCCAGATCGCCGCCTGATCTCGCGACATCAGGCCGTCCCACCTTCCGTGGGACGGCCGCCTTTTCCCTGCGGTGTGAGCCATGAACGCGCCCCTCAAGCAGCACCTGATCGACCCGGAAATCTGCATCCGCTGCAATACGTGCGAGGAGACCTGTCCGGAGGATGCGATCACGCATGACAACAACAACTATGTTGTCGATGCGACCAAGTGCAATTTCTGCATGGATTGCATTCAGCCCTGTCCGACCGGATCGATCGACAATTGGCGGATCGTGGCACAGGCCTATTCGATCGACGATCAGTACTCCTGGAACGAGTTGCCGAAACAGGCGGAGCTCGCGTCGGGCGCGGAGGGCGAGGCGGTCGATGCCGAGGTGCTGGCGCTGATCGATGCCGCCCATACCGGCGCCGGCGGCAAGTCCGTCGCACCGGCTTCGGCGGCCAAGCCCGCGATCAACCTCTACAACCGCGACGCCGCGGCGGTCGCCACCGTCACCGGCAACTACCGGCTGACGCACGACGAATCCGATGTCGACGTTCATCACGTCATCCTCGATTTCGCCGACCAGCCGTTTCCGGTGCTGGAGGGCCAGTCGATCGGCATCGTGCCGCCGGGCCTCGACGCCGACGGCAAGCCGCATCGGATCCGGCTCTACTCGATCGCAAGCCCGCGCCACGGCGAGCGGCCCAACACCAACAACCTCGCGCTCACGGTCAAGCGCGAGCCGAATGGTGTATGCTCGAACTACATCTGTGATCTGAAGAAGGGCGACAAGGTGCAGGTCACCGGCCCGTTCGGCGCCACCTTCCTGATGCCGAACGATCCGGCGGCCAACATCATCATGATCTGCACCGGCACCGGGTCGGCACCGTTCCGCGGCTTCACCGAATGGCGGCGGCGGGCGATGCCCGGCGCCTCCGGCCGCATGATGCTGTTCTTCGGCGCGCGAAGGCCGCAGGACCTGCCTTATTTCGGGCCGCTGCAGAAGGTGCCGGAGAGTCTGCTCCGCAAGCATTTCGCCTATTCGCGCGTGCCGGGCGAGAAGAAGGTCTATGTGCAGGATCTTCTGCGGCGCGAGGAGGCGGCCGTCTCGGGCCTGCTGGCGTCCGCCGCCACCCATATCTATGTCTGCGGCCTCAAGGGCATGGAGCAGGGGGTCGATGCGGCGCTCGACGACATCTGCCGCGGCTCCGAACTGCGCTGGCATGAGCTGCGCAGCCAGATGCGCGCCGAGGGGCGCTATCACGTCGAAACCTATTAGTAACCGCCGGCAAGAGCGGGGATCGCAAGCGGCAAAGTCGCCGCCTCAGGGGGAGGAACATGGATCAGATCTCGGAGAAGTCCTCGCCGCACGTGCCGGTGCCGCCGGAGGCATTCAATTTTTCCGCGCATCTCTTGGCGCTCAACAGCAGCCGCGGAACGAAGGCGGCGTTCGTCGATAACCGCGGGACGTTGAGCTACGGCGATCTGGAGGATCGCGTCCGCCGCATCGCCTCCGCCTTGCGCGATCTCGGCATCAAGCGCGAGGAACGCGTGCTGCTGGCGATGCAGGACTGCACCGACTGGCCGGCGGCGTTTCTGGGCGCGATCTATGCCGGCATCGTGCCGGTCGCAGTCAATACGCTGCTGACCGCGGACGACTACGCCTACATGCTCGAACATTCGCGCGCTCAGGCCGTGCTGACCAGCGGCGACGTCTTGCCGGCGATCAAGGGCGCTCTGACCAAGAGCGATCACGAGGTCCGCAAGGTGATCGTGTCGCATCCGATCGCCTCGCTCGATTTCGGCGAGATCGCGCTTGAAACCGTGGTCGAAACCCAGGCGCCGATGGCGCGTCCGGCCCGCACGCATTGCGATGATCCGGCGTTCTGGCTGTACTCCTCGGGCTCGACCGGGCGTCCGAAAGGCACGGTGCATTCGCACGCCAACCCGTATTTCACCGCCGAACTCTACGGCAAGGCGGTGCTCCATCTGACCGAGACAGACATCTGCTTCTCCGCGGCCAAGCTGTTCTTCGCCTATGGTCTCGGCAATGCGCTGACTTTCCCGATGTCGGTCGGCGCCACCACGCTGCTGATGCCCGACCGCGCTTCGCCGGACGAGGTGTTCAAGCGCTGGACCGGCGCGGTCGGCGGCTTCAGGCCGACCGTGTTCTATGGCGCGCCCACTGGGTTCGCCGGCATGCTGGCGTCACCGGCGCTGCCGTCACGCGAGCAGGTGGCGCTGCGGCTGGTGTCTTCGGCGGGCGAGGCGCTTCCGGCCGAGATCGGCAAGCGCTTCAAGGCGCATTTCGGCGTCGACATCGTCGACGGCATCGGCTCGACCGAGATGCTGCACATCTTCATCTCGAACCGCCCCGATGACGTTCGTTACGGCACCACCGGCTGGCCGGTGCCGGGCTATGATATCGAGCTGCGCGGCGACGATGGCGGGGCGGTGCCGGATGGCGAGCCCGGCGATCTGTATATCCGCGGTCCGTCGGCAGCGATGATGTATTGGGGCAACCGCGCCAAGACGCGCGAGACCTTCCAGGGCGGCTGGACCAAGAGCGGCGACAAATATGTGCGCAACGCCGACGGGACCTACACCTATTCCGGCCGCAGCGACGACATGCTCAAGGTCTCCGGCATCTATGTCAGCCCGTTCGAGGTCGAGGCGACGCTGGTCCAGCATCCCGCGATCCTCGAGGCGGCCGTGATCGGCGTGCCCGATGCCGAAGGCTTGACCAAGACCAAGGCGTTCGTGGTGCTCAAGCACGGCGCGACCACCAACGACGCCGAGCTCAAGGCGTTCGTCAAGGATCGGCTGGCGCCGTATAAATATCCCCGCATGATCGAATATGTCGACGAGCTGCCGAAGACCGCCACCGGAAAAATCCAGCGCTTCAAGCTGCGCGCGTTGGAGCAGCAGGCCGCAGGCTGAGGTTTCGAGCCCGCAGGGCGCAACGGACTGTCGGCGGGTCCCGATCGACCGGCGGCGGTCCGATTTGCTGATGAGGTTCAGGGATCAGGCCAGACCCGTGCGCTTCGGCTTGATCAGAGCCGACTTGATCGCGACGAGGATCCAATCCTCGTCACCGGACGAGAGCCAACGGCCAGGCGACCGAAACTGTTTCAATCGTAGCGCCCGGACGGTTCGTCGATTTTCGACCAGGAGTAGTAAGCCACGGACCGTGTAGTTGGCCTACCTACACACCAATGTTCTCCGTGAATCTACGGAGAGCGCGAAATCACCGCCTGAAACGCTCGCGGGTCCGTAGCACTACGGTTTCGGAATTTGGTACATGTTAAGCTTGCTGTCCTTAAGTCGTGCCGGGTCTACGTGACATATCGTCGCAAGGATGCGGAGTGAAGGGCAATGAAGCTCTTAGATAATCTCAAAATCGTCTGGAAACTCGGTCTCATCGTCGCGGTGCTTGGTTCGGCACTTGTGGGGATCGTTGCCTATAGTACCGTCCAGCTGGCTGGCACGGTCGAGGACTTTTCCGAGCTGATCTCGGACCAGTCAGCCAATATCGGTCTCGTCCGGGCTCAGCGCCGCGCCGAGACGTATCATGCGGCTCTCTACGCGCTCCTCACGGAAACGACAGACGAGGCGAATGCGAGTCGGATGAAGACCGCAGTGGAGGCACGTGACGGGATCGCGGGACTGTTGCAGGCGGCCGCCAAAGATAGCGCGATTCAAGCGAATGAAATCCGAAACTTCGCCTCACGGTTTCAGGCCACATTTGCCGCGTGCGATCCGATTCTGCTAGCGGCCGCGAAATCGACGACAGCTCAAGAAAATGCCAAAGTGGGCGAGCGGGCACACAAGGAATGTGACCCATCGATCGATCGATTGCTTGATGAGCTTCAGAAGTTCTCCTTGGCGACAGTTGACCGGGTGAACAAGCAGCGTGCGGCGCTCAGAGCGGAGGCTGCCGCAACCACTCGCAACGTTCTGCTGGTTGGCGGGGCAGGTCTCCTCATCGGCGTTCTCGCCGCCTTGTTCATTGGACTGAAGTCATTGTCAGGACCCGTTGCAAGGCTCAAGGAGGCCATGGGGCGGCTCGCCAATAACGATCTGACGACGGAGGTGCCCGAGATCGCGCGCCGTGACGAGATCGGCGAGATGGCCAAGACCGTGGAGGTGTTCAAGACCAACGGGCTTGAAGTGGCTCGGCTGAAGCAGGCACAAGAGGAGGCGGAACGGAAGGCATCAGAACAGCGCCGCCGCGACATGCTCGATCTCGCGGACCGCTTCGAGCACGCTGTCGGTGAAATCGTGGATACGGTCTCCTCGGCATCAACCGAGCTGGAAGCCTCTGCCGGCAGTTTGAGCACGACCGCCTCGCGCTCTCAGGAACTGTCGACGACGGTTGCTGCAGCCTCGGAAGAAGCCTCGACCAATGTCCAGTCAGTGGCTTCGGCCACCGAGGAATTGTCATCCTCCGTCACGGAGATCAGCCGGCAGGTGCAGGAGTCCGCCCGTATGGCCAACGATGCGGTCAATCAGGCGCGAAAGACGAATGATCAAGTCGCCGAACTGTCCAAGGCCGCAGGCCGTATTGGCGACGTCGTTGAACTGATCAACACGATCGCGGGCCAGACCAATCTCCTCGCGCTGAACGCGACCATCGAGGCGGCTCGGGCCGGCGAAGCGGGCCGCGGATTCGCGGTCGTTGCAACCGAGGTCAAGGCCCTGGCGGAGCAGACTGCAAAGGCAACAGGAGAAATCGGTCAGCAGATCGGCAGCATCCAGGCCGCGACCAACGAGTCGGTCGATGCGATCAAGGCGATCTCGACGACGATCGAAAAGTTGTCGGAGATTGCGTCCACCATCGCCGCCGCGGTGGAAGAACAGGGCGCCGCAACGCAGGAAATCTCCCGCAACGTCCAGCAAGCTGCCGCGGGCACGCAGCAGGTATCGACCAATGTCGTCGATGTGCAACGCGGCGCTTCTGAAACCGGGTCTGCGTCGAGCCAAGTGCTTGCGGCGGCGAAGTCGCTCTCGCGCGACAGCGAGCGACTCAAGGTCGAGATTGGCCGTTTCCTGTCGACGGTGCGGGCTGCCTAAGGTGCGAAGGTCAGGCGGAGCCGGGTCTTTGCCCGGCTCCCGCGAGACAGACGCACGGGGCTTGTTCCGGACGAATGGAGAGATGCGGCAGAGCCGAGCTTAGGCACTGGCCGGCCTGGGACAGCCAAGTCGTCGAGCAAAAGAGAAACGTCTGAAATCAGCGGACTTGAATGGGGAGCACTTCAGGCATACTGGCGATGCAGCCCACGGGGCATCGCAGCAGGGCCTAACGTGATCTCGCGCGAAGGAAACCTCCAGGACGCACTCACATCTTACGGCGACCTTTATCCAACGCTGAAACTGAAGTGGAGCGAAGGCGTCAACAACTACATGGTGTACGCAACCGGAAACCGTCCCGTGGGTGACTACAGTCCGTCTCGACTTGCGAACATCGGCCTTGGTCATGGCGCATTCGATGTCGGTGGTGGCTACACATACATGAACCCCGCCACTGCGATGGAGCTGTCGGGCGTTGCCGGCTTCACCTACAATTTCAAGAACGTCGACACTCAGTATCAGAGCGGCATAGATTTTCACTTTGACTGGGGCGTTTCGCAATTTCTCTCCAAGCAGCTTTTCGTCGGCCTTGTCGGCTATGCTTATCAGCAGGTGACCGACGACGTGGGCCAGCCCCCGGTGCTCGGAGGTTTCCGCTCTCGCGTAATCGGTATAGGATCCCAGATCGGATACGTGTTCCCGATTGGAGCCAACCAGGGTTTCCTCGGGTTGAAAGGATATGGCGAGTTCGACGCCGCGAACCGGCCGTCCGGCTGGAACACCTGGCTGACGTTCTCGATATCCGAGGTCGCGCCGGCGACGACATCATCTCAGAAGGGGCAAGCCCGTCGAAGATAATTGACCGGATGAACCCCGGCGGTATGCTCGCGCCCTGTGTCGCCCGACCGTCGCTGATGAACCGGCAGCGAGTTTCCGGTCTGAGCCGGGAGAGGTGATCGTGAGGGGCAGCAGGGGTGATCGTGCGAAGCTCGCGGTGGGCGGAGCTCTCGCGCTCTCGGTTCTCGCCGTTCGTCAGGCAGCCGGGGCTGACCCCGCGGATCATTCCACATCGCCCGCAATCTACCTGGACATGCGCACCAGCTATGCCCGCATCCCCGCGGGATCGCTGGGACTGGGGTTCGGCCCGGCCTCTCTCCTGAGCAGACTGCTGCCGGCCGCATCCATCAGCATCCCGGCGGCCACGGCCGTCAGCGTCGATCTGCCCTTGACGGTCGATGTCACGGACAGCCTTTCGATCTACGGCGGGGTATCCGGCAACTCGACCCGGTTCGACGGTGGAGGCTGGTCGGACTTCGTCACGTCGAGCTGGAACATCGGCTTGCAGGCGCAACTCTACGACCAGAACGGCGGCTTTCTGCCGTCCGTGACATTGCAGACGACATTGACGCAGTCGCTTCCTCCAGGCCCCCTGGCGACGACATCTTTCAGTTCGATCCTCGAATTCGACTATGCCCTCGACGAGGACGCCACCCGCGGACTCCTTACGGGATTCCAGAACAACCAGACCGTCGTTGCCAGCGACCTCGCCAGCATCCGCTCCTACTCGATCGGGTATGTCGGAGGTTACTACCAGTGGCCCAACAACTGGAAGTTCACTGGGCGCATCGGCATCCAGCATTTCGAAGGGGCGACCTTACTCAACGCAAGCGTGGTTCGCCCCTTCACGCAGCCGGTCGTTCGGCTGGATCTCGATCGCATGGACGACGACGACAATCGGCTGTTTGGGGTCACAGCCGAAGTATCGTGGGTTCCAAAGCCGGCTTACACTTTGACCTTGCGGACGCCGATTTTCCTATCGAGGCCGTGAAATCCGTTGTTGGCGGCTCTCCGACTTTGCGCGGTGTCTACGAAGAAAGTCCTCTCGCCTCATATTTTGGCCTTGTAGGCACCCAGCCGGCCGACTTGCAACCCGACCACGTTTCTCATCTTTTGGTATCGGCTGGGGTGCCACGCACTGCCCGCCATGCTCCCAGGGCGGCCAAAACTCGTGCAGCAGCGAGATACGTCGCGAAGGACCATTTCCGGACTTTGCAAGCGAAGCTCGCTGGTTGAAGGTGACTCGGCTCCCCTTGCCCGACGGCGGCACCTAGCTGACCGGCATGGCCATGCTGCGCGCTTCAGGAAAGTGAGATCGAGTGGCACTACATCGCGCCCGGCAAACCGACCCAGAATGCCTTCATCCCGCTTGCCGGGCGGCGAGAAGTCCAGCACGACGCCTTTCTGGTAAGTCTAGATGTCGAGATCGCGCGAAACGAACTCCGAGCCTTGGTCGACGCGGATCGCACCGCCGGTTTTTCAAACGATTTGGGTACGCCACGTGGCTGTGGACGGTGTCGCTCCTAGCGAAAAGGTTAGGTCCAGATTCGAAAATTGAGCGGGAGTTCGAATCCCACTCTCGTCGCCGTCGACGTGAAAATTCGACGAAGTTCACCCTGAACCCAGCGCCCAAATCGCTTGCTTCGACGTCTTGTCGAGCCAATCCCCTCGCTCGTGCAGCAGGCAACGCACTTGTGGCATGGGGCCGGCGAAAACGACGTCGATCGCTAAAATTATCGTGTGCCCAGAATGCCCCGGCTGAGTTGGGGCACACCGTAAGGGAGCGGTTAGTATAAGTCACTGAATTGTCGGACTTAATGGTGGGCGCACAAGGGATCGAACCTTGGACCTCTCCCGTGTGAAGGGAACGCTCTCCCGCTGAGCTATGCGCCCGGATCCTGGGGGCTGCTGGCCGTGAGGCTTGGAGGCAGCCACCGAAGCAGTCCGTCGGAGCCCGCGATTTACGAAGCGCGGGCAGGGGGTGTCAAGGATTTGCGGCGTTCCGGGCGAGGAAAACTGCTGCGGATGGCCGCAAAGCCTCGATCGCGGCGGAAATCGGTGCCTTTTCCGGTCCGTCTCCTACCTGCCGAGGGACGACAGGCAGGTCCGGCCGCGATCGGTCGCACTTCAAGCCCCGATCTGCCGGGCGCGCGAGGCGTGGGACTGCAGCGCGCGGATGCGGTCGGCCAGCGTGCCGCCTTGCGCGCCCGCCGCGGCGGGGGCCGGCGCGCCATTGGCGTTGGCCGGCTTGGCGGAGACCGGCTCGGCGGCCAGCATGGCCTCGATGGTCGAGTTGGGGCCCTCGATCTGCATCGCCAGCTTGGCGACCTCGGCGGCGATGTCGTTGATGCGCTCACGCAGCAGCGCGTTCTCCATGCGCTCCTGGGCCCAGGTGCTTTCGGCCTGCTGCTGGATCGCATTCATCTCGCGCTGCAGCTTGGTGCGCTCATCGCGCGCCGCCTGCAGCTGCTCTTCGAGTGCCGCCTTCTCCGATTTGAGCCGTTCCAGCGCGGCCGACTTGCCGCTGCCGAACCCGGCGATCTCGTCGCGCAGCTCCTTGAGCGCGCGGTCGGCGGCGGCATTGGCCTCGCGCAGCTGATTGTTCTCGAACTCCCGCTCGGCGAGCAGCTTGCCCTGGGTCGCCAGCCGGCCTTCGAGGTCGGCCACGCGGGTGGCCAGCATCTCGGCTTCCTTGACCTGGACGATCAGCTGGCGATCGAGCTCGGTGACGCGCTGGCTGAGATTCTCGACCCGCGCGCGGGCATCGTTGAGCGCCTTGGTCGCGGTGTCCGATTCGTCGCGCTCCAGCGCCAGGCGGGCCTGGGTTGCGGCGAATTCCTTCTCCGCCTCGGCCACGCGGGTCCGCAACTCCTCGACCTGGGCGCGCACCGACACCAGCTCGACCTGGCGGCTGTCGGCCAGCAGCGACTTGTCGTTCAGCTCGGTGGTGAGGCGGACCAGTTCGGCCTGCTTGTCCTTCAGCGCCTGCTCGGCGGCGCGCAGCGCCTCGGTCTTGGCGGCGAATTCTTCTTCCGTGGCGCGCAGCTGGTCCTTCAGCGCCTTCTCGCGCGCCTCCAGCGCGAAGATCGCGGCGTTCTTCTCGCCGAGCTCGATCTTCATGCGGTTGATGGCGTCGGTCTTCTTGCCGAGATCGGCGAGCTGGCTGGTGGCCTTGTTCTTGAGTGCATCGACGCTCAGCTCGAGCCGCCGCGCGGACATCGCAAATTCGGCGCGCAGCTGGTCCTTGTCGGCCTGGATCTCGGCCATCGACAGCGGCGTGGCCGCCTCCAACCGGCGCGTCGTCAGCCGCACCGCGCGATTGTGCACCAGCGGCACGACCATCAGGGCGCAGAGCATGGCGATCAGAAAACCGATCGCGAAATACATGATCGGCTCGACCATGACGCACAACTCCCGGTCAGAATGATTAACAGAATCACAATGCCACGGCGGGCTGGCTCAAAGCCAGCCCATTGCCGTGTTAACCTTGATCCGTCGCGGGAGAACGTGGCGCCGCGGTATCAGCTGGCGGTCTCAGAACGGGTTCCAGGTCGCCGTCGGCGTGAATTTGAGATAGCCGACATTGGCGCCGAGGCGCAGGCCGATCCCCGAGCGAATCGGCACCAGCACGATGTTGTTGGCGGTCAGCGCCGTCATGCCGAAGCCGCCGACGATGTAGGCGGAGCCGTCGATGCCGACGAAGCGCTGATAGATCGCGCTCGTGGCGGGCAGGTTGTAGACCAGGGTCATGGTGCGCGCGCCGTCGCCGCCCCAATCGAAGCCGAGCGACGGGCCCTGCCAATAGACCCGGAGATCACCGGCATTCTTGGTGTAGAGCGTGCCTTCGCCATAGCGCAGGCCGGCGACGAAGGCGCCGGCGCCCTCCTCGCCGAGAACGTAACCGTTCGGCAGGCCCCATTGGCTGACCGCGCGCTCGATCACCGAAGCAAGGCCGCGCGACACGTTGCCGAAGAAGCGGTGGCCGGCATTGACGAGCTCGTCCGGATTGAAGCTGTCGGGGCTCGGAGCAGGGCGCGGCGGGGGCGCCGGCTGCTGGTAGGGCGGGGCCGGCTGCTGATAGGGCGGCGCAGCCTGGTAGGGCGGCGCCGCGGGCGGGGGCGCCTGCTGCGCGGCGACCGACGCGGTCATGGCCAGGACGGCCGCGAGCGTCGTGGCGGCGAGGCGTGATGCGAAACTCATCGATGGAAATCCCCTGCTAACGGCTGTCCGACCATCGCCTTAACCTGACGCCAACCACATCGGGCGATTGTCGGGAAAGGGCCTCAGCCCCTTGGACTCCCATGTTATCGGCACCAACTATGACGGCACAACGGCAACAATGGAACTGGAGCTGGTCAAAGCCGCTGTTTCGCCGTGCCATCGCCGTCATCGCGCTCGCGCCGCTGCTGTTGGCGCCGCTCGCGGCGCCCGCGGCCACGACCCAGCGAATCATCGCCAACCGCTTCAGCGGGCTGGCGATCGACGGCTTTGACCCGGTCTCCTATTTCGTCGACGGCCAGGCCCTGATCGGGCTGCCCGATTTCGAGGCGGCGCAGGGGGGCGTGGTCTGGCGGTTCCGCAACGAGGGCAACCGCGCCTCGTTCCTGGCTCATCCCGAGGTCTACGGTCCGCAATTCGGCGGCTATGACCCGACCGATGTCGCCCGCGGCGTCACCGTGGCCGGCAATCCGCGCTTCTTTGCCGTCATCGAGGACCGGCTGTTCCTGTTCAACCGCGAGGACAGCCGGGATGCCTTCGTGGCCGATCCGGCGCGCTATCTGCCCCGCGCCGAGGCGCGCTGGCCGACGCTCGAGCAGGATCTGCCGCAATGACACGGCAAGGCAGCCCCCTCAGGGCTTGGGCACGGCCGCAGGGTCGCCCCAGGCAATGAAAGCGGGCACGATGAAATCGTCCTTGCGCTCGCCGAAGCGCAGCGGCGCGCCGGTGTCGCTGGTCACCGTGCCGCCGGCGGCCGTCACCACGGCATGCCCCGCCGCCACGTCCCATTCCGAGGTCGGGCCGAGCCGCGGATAGATGTCGGCCATGCCTTCGGCCAGCCGGCCGAATTTCACGGCGGAGCCGAGCGGCAGCCGCACCGCGCCGGGGCGCGCTGCGATGAAGGCCTCGGTGCGGGCATCGCCATGCGACCGGCTGACCGCCGCCACCCAGGCCTCGCCCGCCACTGGGAGCGGGCGGGTGCGAATCGGCACGGCGGCGCTCAGTCCGGTGTCGTCGTAAGACAGCCGCACGGCGCCGCGTCCCACCAGGCCGCGCCAGATCAGGCCCAGCGCCGGGGCGCAGACAATGCCGAGCAGCGGACGGCCGTTGCTCACCAGCGCCAGATTGACCGTGAACTCGCCGCGGCCGGCCACGAACTCCTTGGTGCCGTCCAGCGGATCGATCAGGAAGAAGCTGCCCTTGAACGGCGGCGCGCTCGCCCCGACCCGCTCCTCCGACAGAGCGGGGATGTCCGGCGCCAGCCGCGCCAGGCCGTCGGCGATGACGCGATCGGCCGCGAGATCGGCCTCGGTGACCGGCGAACCGTCGGATTTGTCCGTCACCGCCATTGCGCGGCGGTTGATGGCCATGATCGCATGCGCCGCCTGGACCACGAGCTCGGTCAAGGGCGTCATCAGGGCGGCGGCCGCCGCGACGTCGACGGTTCCTGGCGTGGGACCCGCCGTCATCGCCGTGCCATAAGCAGCTTGCATGGTCGAATTCCTCGTCTGGGACCGCCCATGGGGCGCATCCGGATACTGCCATCTGACGTTCTATTGAGCGGTGACTGCCTGGAAAACCGCTACGTACTTTCCCGTGGCATGCTCTAAGCTCGGTGGCGGTTCATGCTGTCGCAGTGTATCAAGCCAACAGGCAAGCATGATTCGTCAAAGTTCGCGGATTTCAGGAACACCGAATGTCCGGCACCTCGTCTTCAGAGATCGCAGATCCGATTCCCGCTCCCGACACCCTCGAACTTGCCGCGCTGCTCTGCTCGAAGGTTTGCCACGATCTGATTAGTCCGGTCGGCGCGATCGTCAATGGGCTCGAGGTGCTGGACGACAATCCGAAGCCCGAGGATCGCGACTTCGCGCTCGAGCTGATCCGCAAGAGCGCCAAGACGGCCTCGGCCCGCCTGCAGTTCTGCCGGCTCGCCTTCGGGGCCGCCGGCTCGGCCGGCGCGCAGATCGATCTCGGCGATGCGCAGACCATGGCGCGCGGCCATATCGAGGACGCCAAGACCTCGATCACCTGGAACCTGCCACGGCTGCTGCTGCCCAAGAACAGGGTCAAGCTGCTGCTCAACATGATGGTGGTGGCGCAGCAGACGATTCCGCGCGGCGGCGTCCTCACGGTCGATCCGATCGGCGAGGGCGAGACGATGAGCTTCCGCGTCGCCGCGACCGGGCTCAATGCCCGGCTGCCGCAGAACATCGTCAACCTGCTCGCCGGTGCGCAGCAGTCGACCATCGATGCCCACGCCGTGCAGCCTTATTACACGCGCCTGCTTGCCGATGCCTGCGGCCTCAAGGTGACGCTCGCGGCCGATGGCGAAGCGATGGTCGTGCAGGCCGCTTGATCGACGGGCCGTCTTGGCTGCGATCGCGTCCTGGCTGCGATCGCAGCGGTGCGGTCAGGCGCCAGAACCGTTCTTCATGGTTAATGAACTCTTGCCGATGTATCCGGACTTGTCCGGATACGCCTTATCTCTTTGTTGAGTCCGTTCATTTGCGCTTACTCAACTAATATTAAACGCTTTGCACCGAAACTGGCCACGGTTTGAAGGTCGCGTCATGTCGCGTACCGTTGCGTGCGAAGGCCAGTTTCATGGATGACCTGTTGCGTGAGTTTCTGACGGAGACCAGCGAGAGCCTGGACACCGTCGACAATCAGTTGGTGCGGTTCGAGCAGGAGCCGAACAACGCCAAGATCCTCGATAACATCTTCCGCCTGGTGCACACGATCAAGGGGACCTGCGGCTTCCTCGGCCTGCCGCGGCTGGAAGCGCTGGCGCACGCCGCCGAGACCCTGATGGGCAAATTCCGTGACGGCATGCCGGTGACTGGCGAGGCCGTGACGCTGATCCTCACCACCATCGACCGCATCAAGGACCTGCTGGCGCAGCTCGAGGCCAATGAGTCCGAGCCGGAAGGCGAAGACCGCGATCTGATCAGCGAGCTCGAGGCGATGGTCGAGCGCGGCATGGCCGCGATGGCCGCCGGCGCGGCGCCGCCACCGCTGGTGCCGGCCGCGCCCGCAGCGCCGCCGGCTGCGCCCGCGGTGACGCAGGGCTCCTTGATCGACCAAACCCTGGAGCGTCCGCTGCGTCCGGGCGAGGTGTCGCTCGACGAGCTGGAGCGCGCCTTCCGCGAGACTGCGATCGAGACGCCGCCCGCGCATGAGAAGGCGCCGGAGCCCAAAGCGGCCGCGCCCGCGCCGAAGTCCGAGCCGGCCAAGGTCGAGGCAAAGGCGGAGCCCAAAGCCGAAGCCCCCAAAAAGGCGGCGCGCGCCAAGGCCAATGCCGATGGCGAGGTGCATGAGAGCGACAAGGTCGCCAACCAGTCGATCCGCGTCAATGTCGACACGCTCGAACATCTGATGACGATGGTCTCGGAGCTGGTGCTGACGCGCAACCAGTTGCTCGAGATCGCCCGCCGCAACGAGGACACCGAGTTCAAGGTGCCGCTGCAGCGGTTGTCCAATGTCACCGCCGAACTGCAGGAGGGCGTCATGAAGACGCGCATGCAGCCAATCGGCAATGCCTGGCAGAAGCTGCCGCGCATCGTCCGCGACCTCGCGACCGAACTCGGCAAGCAGATCGAGCTCGAGATGCACGGCGCCGACACCGAGCTCGACCGCCAGGTGCTCGACCTGATCAAGGACCCGCTCACCCACATGGTGCGCAACTCCGCCGATCACGGCCTGGAAACGATGGCGGAGCGCGCCGCGAGCGGCAAGGCCGAGCAGGGCACGATCCGTCTCTCCGCCTATCATGAAGGCGGCCACATCATCATCTGCATCGCCGACAATGGCCGCGGCCTCAACACCGAGCGCATCAAGACCAAGGCGGTCGCGAACGGTCTCGTCACCGAGGCCGAGCTCGAGAAGATGACGGAAGCGCAGATCCACAAATTCATCTTCGAGCCGGGCTTCTCGACGGCCGCCGCCGTCACCTCGGTCTCGGGCCGCGGCGTCGGCATGGATGTGGTGCGCACCAATATCGATCAGATCGGCGGCACCATCGATATCAAATCGGTGGCCGGCGAGGGCACCTCGGTCACTATCAAGATCCCGCTGACGCTCGCCATCGTCTCGGCGCTGATCGTGGAAGCCGGCGGCGACCGCTTCGCGATCCCGCAATTGTCGGTGGTCGAGCTGGTGCGCGCGCGCGCCAATTCCGAGCATCGCATCGAGCGCATCAAGGACACCGCCGTCCTGCGCCTGCGCAACAAGCTCTTGCCGCTGATGCATCTGAAGAAGCTCCTGAAGATCGATGACGGCTCGTCGTCCGATCCGGAGAACGGCTTCATTGTAGTGACGCAGGTCGGCAACCAGACCTTCGGCATCGTGGTGGACTGCGTGTTCCATACCGAGGAAATCGTGGTCAAGCCGATGTCGACCAAGCTGCGGCACATCGACATGTTCTCGGGCAACACCATCCTGGGCGACGGCGCGGTCATCATGATCATCGACCCGAACGGCATCGCCAAGGCGCTCGGCGCCGCCGGCTCGGCCTCGCAGGCGGTCGCCGACGAGCATGCGGCGCATCATGCTGTTGGCGGCGAGCAGCTCACCTCGCTCCTGGTGTTCCGCGCCGGCACGGCGCAGCCCAAGGCGGTGCCGCTGGCGCTCGTCACGCGGCTGGAGGAGATCGCGGCCGACAAGATCGAGATCTCCAATGGCCGCTACATGGTGCAGTACCGCGATCAGCTGATGCCGCTGGTGCAGATGGAAGGCGTCTCGGTGCAGACCACGGGCTCGCAGCCGATCCTGGTGTTCGCCGACGAGACTCGCGCGATGGGCCTCGTCGTCGACGAGATCATCGACATCGTGGAAGAGCGACTCCACATCCAGGTCTCCGGCGCCAAGGACGGCATCCTCGGCTCGGCCGTGATCAAGGGCCAGGCGACCGAAGTCATCGACGTCGGCCACTTCCTGCCGATGGCCTTCGCCGACTGGTTCATCCGCAAGGAGATGGCGACCGAGGCGCAGACGCAGTCGGTGCTGCTGGTCGATGACTCGCCGTTCTTCCGCAACATGCTGGCGCCGGTCCTGAAGTCGGCCGGCTACAAGGTGCGCACGGCGGCTTCCGCCATCGAAGGCCTCGCGACGCTGCGCTCGGGGCATACGTTCGACATCGTCGTCACCGACATCGAGATGCCGGAGATGAACGGCTTCGAATTCGCCGAGGCGATCCGCGCCGACCAGAACCTGCATCAGCTGCCGGTCATCGCGGTGTCGTCGCTGGTATCGCCGGCGGCGATCGAGCGCGGCCGCCAGGCGGGGCTCTACGACTATATCGCCAAGTTCGACCGGCCCGGTCTGATCGCGGCGCTGAAGGAACAGATCGAGGAACGGGCTCGCGCCGACGCGGCCAAGCGTGCGGCGTGACGGCAAGGCTCAGGAGTAGCGTGCGATGAGCAGCAGCAAGATTGAAACAACCGACGGCGCAGTCGCCGAATACGTCACCGCCGTGATCGGCGGTCAGCTGTTCGGCCTGCCGATCTCGCGGGTGCAGGACGTGTTCATGCCGGAGCGGCTGACGCGGGTGCCGCTGTCCTCGGTCGAGATCGCCGGCGTGCTGAACCTGCGCGGCCGCATCGTCACCGTGATCGACATGCGGGCGCGGCTCGGCCTTGCCAGGGCCGACGACGGCAAGCCGCCGATGGCGGTCGGCGTCGACCTGCGCGGCGAGTCCTACGGCCTGCTGATCGATCAGATCGGCGAAGTGTTGCGGCTGCCTGAGGAAAGCCGGGAGGAAAATCCCGTCAACCTCGATCCGCGCATGGCGAAGCTCGCCGGCGGCGTGCACCGCCTCGATGGCCAGCTGATGGTCATCCTCGATGTCGATCGCGTACTCGAACTCGCTGCCGACAAGATGGCGGCCTAACGGCTGCCGGCGTAAGCCCGCCTACGCGAGACCGCGTCGGTGGATTGGACCCTGACTTCGAGAGGCTGATATGAGAACGTGTCTGGTAGTTGACGATTCGAGCGTCATTCGAAAAGTGGCGCGGCGCATTCTTGAGGGTCTGGATTTCCAGATCGTCGAAGCGGAAGACGGTGAGCAGGCGCTGGAGATCTGCAAGCGCGGCCTGCCGGACGCCGTCCTGCTCGACTGGAACATGCCGGTCATGGACGGCTATGAGTTCCTCGGCAATCTCCGCCGCATGCCCGGCGGCGACGCGCCCAAGGTGGTGTTCTGCACGACCGAGAACGATGTTGCGCATATCGCGCGGGCGCTGCATGCAGGTGCCAACGAGTACATCATGAAGCCGTTCGACAAGGACATCGTGACGGCGAAATTCCAGGAAGTCGGGCTGATCTGAACTCCGCCGGTTCGGATAGCCCGTGCTTGCCCGGGCTTGCCGACATCCTGTGCCTCTGTCCTGTTGGTGAACTATGAGCGTCGCGTTGGCCAGTTCTTCGATTCCAAGTTCGACCAGACAGGAACCTCTCCGGGTGATGGTCGTGGACGACTCCGTCGTCATCCGCGGCATGATCTCGCGTTGGATCGCGTCTGAGCCCGACATGGTCGTGGCGGCATCGCTCCGCACCGGCCTCGAGGCCGTGAACCAGATCGATCGGGTCAATCCCGATGTCGCCGTGCTCGACATCGAGATGCCTGAGCTGGATGGCATCGCCGCTCTGCCGAAGCTGCTTGCGAAGAAGAAGAACCTGGCTGTGATCATGGCGTCGACGCTCACCCGTCGCAATGCCGAGATCAGCTTCAAGGCGCTGTCGCTCGGCGCTGCCGACTATATTCCGAAGCCCGAGAGCACGCGCGAGGCGTCGGCGGCGGACAATTTCCACCACGACCTGATTCAGAAGATCCGCAACCTCGGCGCCAAAGCGCGTCGCTCTGCGCCTGCGTCCTACGCGCCGGCGGCCGCGCCTCACGTTCAGCCCCAGGCACTCCGCCCGCTCGTTGCGCCGGTTCCGGTGCCGGCCGCGCCGCCCGCGCCGGCCCAGCTCGCGCGCCGGTCCTTCAGCACGCAGATGCCGAAAGTATTGCTGATCGGTTCGTCGACCGGAGGTCCGCAGGCCCTGATGTCCGTCGTCACCGAGCTCGGCGCCGTCATCGACCGCTTCCCGGTACTGATCACGCAGCATATGCCGCCGACCTTCACCACCATTCTCGCCGAACATCTGGCGCGTTCCAGCCGCCGGCCGGCCCACGAGGCGATCGATGGCGAAGTCATCAAGCCGGGCCAGATCTATCTCGCTCCGGGCGGACGCCATATGCGCGTCGCCCGTCACGGGACTGACGCCGTCATCGCGCTCGACAATGGCCCGCCGGTGAATTTCTGCAAACCCGCGGTCGATCCTCTGTTTACCTCCGCCGTGGACGTCTGGCAGGGCGGCACGCTGGCGGTGATCCTGACCGGTATGGGGTCCGACGGCATGCGCGGCGGCAAGGACATCGTCGCGGCCGGTGGCAGCGTCATTGCGCAGGACGAGGCCAGCAGTGTCGTCTGGGGCATGCCGGGCGCGGCTGCCAATGCCGGCATTTGCGCTGCCATCCTTCCCTTGAACCAGATCGCGCCGAAGCTGGTGCGTCTGTTTGCAGGAGACCGTTCGTGACCCCCCTGGACTATGAGTTCTTGCGTAAGCTCCTGAAGGATCGGTCCGGTCTCGACCTCTCGGCGGACAAGCAGTACCTGGTGGAAAGCCGGCTGCTGCCGCTGGCACGCCGGGCCAATCTGGCCGGCATCCCCGAGCTGGTCCAGAAGCTGAGAAGCGGCGGTGATCAGCTTACGACCCAGGTGGTCGAGGCCATGACCACCAACGAGACCTTTTTCTTCCGCGACAAGATCCCGTTCGACCATCTGCGCGACTATGTGCTACCGGCGCTGATCCAGGCGCGCGCCAGCCGCCGCAGCTTGCGGATCTGGTCCGCGGCCTGCTCGACCGGCCAGGAACCGTATTCGATCGCGATGGGCCTGCGTGAGTACGGCGCAGCGCTGGCCGGCTGGCGCATCGAGATCGTCGCCACCGATCTGTCGCAGGAGGTGCTGGAGAAATCGAAGGCGGGCCTGTACAGCCAGTTCGAAGTGCAGCGTGGCCTGCCGATCCAGCTGCTGGTGAAGTACTTCACGCAGCTGGGCGAGCTCTGGCAGCTGAGCGCCGACATCCGCGGCATGGTTCAGCATCGCCAGCTCAATCTGCTGCAGGACTTTTCACATCTCGGCAAGTTCGACGTGATCTTCTGCCGCAACGTGCTGATCTACTTCGATCAGGAGACCAAGTCCGCGATCTTCGAGCGGATGTCCAAGATGCTGGAGGCCGATGGCACGCTGTTCCTCGGCGCCGCGGAGTCGGTTGTCGGCATCACCGATGCATTCCGGCCCAACCAGGAACGGCGCGGTCTGTATCAGATCAATCCTGTCCGCAGCCCGCGCGGCGGAGCGGCGCTGCTGCCGGGGCTCAAGGTCGTGGCGGCGCGCTGAGCCTGCCCGTGTCTTGAGCGACAGCTCTCGGACGCGGGCCATCCTGCGTCATTTTGGCAAGCGAAACGCCCCAATTGCCGAATTCTTCCGGACGCGCTGGAACTTTTGAGGTTCCGGCGCGTCTACTCACGCCCAGGTGCGGGCCTGTGCGTGGTCGGATGACGGCGGGGGATCTAATGAAAACGAGTGTGCGTCCTCGGATTGTGACGCGGGATCTGCCAGTCATTGCGAAATCGCCGACCGGGATCGATGGCCTCGATGAGGTCACTTTCGGCGGCCTGCCGCAGGGACGGCCGACCCTTTTGTGTGGCGCCGCCGGCTGTGGCAAGACGCTGTTCGCCATGACTTTTCTCTACAATGGCGCGGTTGCCTTCAATGAGCCGGGCGTCTTCATCGCGTTCGAGGAGCAGCCCGAGGACCTGATCAAGAATGTCGGCTCGTTGAGCTACGATATCGAGCGGCTGATCGAGCAGAACAAGATCGTCGTCGACCATATCCATCTCGACCGCAACGAGATCGAGGAGGCCGGCGATTATGATCTGGATGGCCTGTTCATCCGCATCGGATTTGCCATCGATTCCATCGGCGCCAAGCGCGTCGTGATCGACACCATCGAGACGCTGTTCGGCGGTCTCGACAATCAGGCCGTGTTGCGCTCCGAGCTGCGCCGGCTGTTCGAATGGCTGAAGAGCAAGGGCGTCACCGCCATCATCACTGGCGAGCGCGGCGACGGCACCCTGACCCGCTACGGGCTCGAAGAATATGTCGCCGATTGCGTGATCCTGCTCGACAACCGCGTGCACGATCAGCTGTCCACGCGCCGGCTGCGTGTCGTGAAGTATCGCGGCACGGCGCACGGCACCAACGAATATCCGTTTATCATCGACCAGGAAGGCATCACAGTGATGCCGATCACCTCGTCGGGACTGGCCCATGACGCCTGGACCGAACGGGTGTCGACCGGGATCGCCGATCTCGACGACATGCTCGAGGGGCAGGGCTACTATAAGGGCTCGAGCATTCTGGTCTCGGGCATGGCCGGCTCGGGAAAGTCGACCGTGTCGGCGCATTTTGCCAACTCGATCTGCCAGGCCGGACAGTGCTGCATCTATTTCGCGCTGGAGGAATCGCCGCAGCAGATCGTGCGCAACATGCGATCCGTCGGTCTGGATCTGCAGCAATGGGTGGATCGCGGGCTGCTGCGGTTTTCGGCGCGGCGTCCCAATCTCTATGGGCTGGAGACGCATCTGGCCTCGATGCATCGCGAAGTGAAGGAGTTCGATCCGGCGGCTGTCGTGGTCGATCCGATCTCCGCGCTGATGGGCGCCGGCGTCGCCGGCGACGTGCATTCGATGACTCTGCGGCTGATCGATTTTCTCAAATCGCGTGGCGTCACGGCGCTGTTCACCAATCTCGGCGCAGGCAGCGCCGAGACGGCGACCACGGAGATGCAGATCTCGTCGCTCACCGATACCTGGCTGCTGCTCTATAATCGCGAGACCAATGGCGAGCATAATCGTCAGCTCTATCTGTTGAAATCGCGCGGCATGGCGCATTCCAACCAGGTTCGCGAGTTCCTGATGAGCGCCGGGGGCATTTCCCTGCGCGAGGTCTATGTCGGTCCCGATGGCGTGCTGACGGGATCGGCGCGCCTGGCGCAGGAGGCTAAAGATCGCGCCGATCGCCTGCTGCGCACACAGGAGGTCGAGCGCCGCACCCGGGAGATCGTGCGTCGCCGTCGTGAGATCGCGGCGCAGATCGAAACATTGCAGGCGCAGCTTGCGAGCGAGGAGGGGGAGATGGAGCTTCTGAACCTGGAAGGCAGCGCCCGCGAGGATCAACGCGCGGCCGATCGCATCGCCTTGGCTCAGAGCCGTGCGTCGCGACGGGCGGCGAGCTCGTCGTCGAAGCTGATGACGTCAGGCAAATGACGGCCGCGCCGATGGAACAGGATGGCTACAATCTCCGGCTCTATGTCGCGGGCCAGACGCCGAAATCGCTGGCCGCGCTCGCCAACCTCAAGAAGCTCTGCGAGACCCATCTGCCCGGCCGCTATACGATCGAGGTCATCGACCTGATGAAGGACCCGGCCTTGGCGCAGCGCGACCAGATCGTCGCGATCCCGACGCTGATCCGCCAATTGCCGGAGCCGCTCAAGCGCATCATCGGTGATCTTTCCAACGCGGAGAAGGTCCTGGTCGGTCTGGACATCGCCCCGAGCTGAACGGAGGACGCGTGGCATCAAACGACGCGATGCAGGCGGCACGGCCGCGCAACGAGGCGGAGGAGACGGTCGAGGCCATTCACCGCGGCAATGTCGATGCCGTGGTGGTGCAGGGCCCGAGCGGACCTCAGGTCATCATGCTGCAGGGCGCGGATGCCCCCTACCATGTCCTGGTCGAGCGGATGAGCGATGGCGCCCTGACGCTCGATGCGGACGGCTGCATCGTCTATGTCAATTCGCGGCTCTGCGCCCTGACCGGACTTGGCGCGCAGGAACTGGTCGGGCGCAGCTTCGCGTCACTGTTTATCGGATCCGTGCCGCAGCAGCGCGCCGATGACACGGCGAGCGACGCGCAGCTGCGCCGGGCCGATGGCGGCGATCTGCCGGTGTCGGTCTGGATGCGGCAGATGGCGATGGGGGGCGTGGTCGCCACGCTTGTGACCCTGACGGACATGTCGATCCAGCGCCGGGCCGAGGAGGTCGCCACGGCCGAGCGCTTCGCGCGCTCGATCCTGGAGCAGGCGACCGACGCCATCGTCGTGCTGGCGCTCGATGGGCGGATCACCCATGCAAGCTGGGTGGCCGAGCAGCTCGCAGGGCGATCCCCCGTCGGACATATGTTCTCGGAGGCATTCGCGCTCGACGCCGCAAGCGCCAGTCAGCAAGGTACGTTGGCGCGGTTCTCGCGTGAAAGTCTCGATCAGGCGCTGGCGACCAAGCCGTTTCACGGCGTCGAGGTCCGGCTGCGCGATCCGCGGATGTCCGGCCGTTCCTTCCTGCTCTCGGCCGGGCCGCTGGTGAACGATGCCAAGGATGCTGTCGGCTCGATTGTGACCTTGACCGATATCACCGAGCGCAAGCGCGCCGAGGAGCAGCAAACGATGCTGGTCGCGGAGCTCAATCACCGGGTCAAGAACATCCTCGCCATCGTGCAGTCGGTGGCCGGACAGACATTGCGCACCGCCCCCTCGCTTCCGGCCTTCAACAAGGCATTTTCCGGACGCATTCAGGCGGTGTCGATCGCGCATGACATCCTAACCCAGACGCGCTGGATCGGCATCGGCTTCAACGAGCTGCTGACGACGGTGCTGGCGCCCTATGGCGTCGGGGAGGGCCGTATTGTCATCGAGGGGCCGCCGGTGCTGCTCGAGGCCCGGCTGGTGCTGCCGCTCTCGATGGTGCTGCACGAGCTCGCAACCAATGCCTCGAAATATGGCGCGCTGTCTGCGCCGCTCGGCCAAGTCACGATCTCATGGCGCCTGCGCGATGATCGGCAACGGCTCGAACTGATCTGGCTTGAGCGCGGCGGTCCCCTGGTGGAAGGAGGTGGATCGCGCGGCTTCGGCACTACGCTGATCGATCGGGTCGTGCGCTTCGATCTCGATGGTGACGCCGTGCTGGCATTCGAGCCCGAAGGAATTCGCTGCAAGCTGATCTTTGCCCTGACGGCTGAGACGACACCGGAACATCTGCCGGCATCGGCTGTGCAGCCAGACTAGATCCGGAGAAGCGGAAACCGGTTTCCGAAACGGTCATGATCTAATTGGTGGAGCTGCGCAGGAAGGTCGCCTCGCACATCGCGCGCAACGCGCGCTCGTCGAAGGGTTTGGCGAGCCGGGGCAGGTCTCGGAACTCCGGCGGAAACAGGGTGGCGTCGTCATAGCCCGAGGTGATGATGATCTTCAGCCCGAGCGCAATGAGTTGCGGCAGAATGGCAAAGATCTGCTCACCGCGCAGGTTGACGTCGAGCAGCGCGCCATCGAGGTCGCCGTGCCCGGCCCGGCGCAGAACCTCGGCGACGCGAGAGACCGGGCCGACGACCTCGCAGCCGAATCCCTGCAGCACGGTTTCGAGCTCGAGCGCGATCAGTCCTTCGTCCTCGGCGACCAGGATTCGCAGGCCTTCGAGCTGAGATGTGTCCGTTGCCATGGCCTCCATCCGGTCGCAACCGCGTCCAGGAGTTCCGATCCTCTTTCTATCTAACCATCCGGAGCGGAGTGTCGAGCCGTTTTCGATCCGGCTCGTTAACGGACTACAGAATCGCGTGCGGCAAAAAGCGTGAGCGATTTCCTGTGATCGGGGTCACATCCTCGCGGATGGAGAGGCCGCACGGTGCATGCGCCACCAGCCAGCTGCCGACGACCGGGAACACGCCGCCGAAATCCGGCAGCGGCGCGAGCGCCTGACGGATGAAGCCTTCGGCCCCGTAGGGCCCTTCTTGTTCTGATACCGCAATGCCCTCGGCGACGAGGCTGACATTGGCGCCTTCGCGCGAATAGATCGGCTTGCGCACGAAGCTCGGGCCGAGACTGGCGGCCTTTGGATCATCCTCGAAATAGGCCGGCAGCAGGTTGGGGTGGCCTTCGAACATCTGCCAGAGCAGCGGCAGAATGCCCTTGTTGGAGAGAACGGCCTTCCACGGCGGTTCGACCCATTGCGTCAGCGCGATCGCCAGTTTCGCGCCGAAGGCATCCTGAAACATCCACTCCCACGGATAGAGCTTGAAGGCGAGCGCAATGTCCTTGTTGTCGAGATCGACGAAGCCGCCGGCCTCACGCCAGCCGATGTCGGCCATGTCAAGGATGGTTGTCGACAGGCCGGCTTGCGTCGCCGTGTCGGCGAGATAGGCCAGTGTGGCGGCATCCTCGGCTGCGTCGGTGAGTCCTGCCAGATGCAGCGGGCGTCCTTTGCCAATCAGGCGCCAGCGTTCGATCAGCCGCTCATGGATTGAATTGTACTGATCCGCGCGTCCCGGAAGGATGCGCCGTTCGATCGCCTGTTCGAGCCAGGTCCATTGGAACACGGCCGCCTCGAAGATCGACGTTGGCGTGTCGGAATTATATTCGAGCAGCTTCGCCGGCGCGCGGCCGCCCTGGAAACTGAGATCGAGGCGGCCATAGAGGCTGTCGTCCTTTCGCTTCCAGCTCGAAGCCAGCAGCGGCCAGAAGCGGTCCGGGATTTTCAGCCGGCGCAGCAGCACCTCGTCTTTCACCACGCGGCTGACGAGTTCGAGGCACATCTGCTCAATCTCGCCGGTCGGCTCCTCGATGCCGAGCTCGATCTCGGCCAGCGTAAACGCGTAGTAGGCGCGCTCGTCCCAGTAGCGCTCGCCGTCGAGCTCGTGGAAGTCGAACCCGCATCGCGCCGCCGTCTCCCGCCAATCGTCGCGCTCGGGGCAGGGAATGCGCTGCATGGCAATCAGCCGCGGTGATGCGTAGGCACGCCGTGCAGCCGACACGATGTCAGCAGGCATGTCGAGCGCAAGGCGACCGCAGCGATGGCTGCGGTCCCCATCAGCCCCGGCGCCCAACGGCGCCGACCAGTTATCGGGGCGATCCCGATCAGCGGGTAGTCGCGTTTGTTATGATTTTGAGTCTGTGTCAAAGATCCGGATCCAACTCACAACGTAAACGCGGTGTTTTCGCGGCGTCATCGCGACCGCGATCAGCCGCCATGTCCGAAGCCGAAGGCGTGGGCGAAGCCGCCGAAGCCGCCGCGCGAGACGTGGGCGGAGGAGGCGTCGGCGACATGGGTCGAACTGCTGCTTCTGGACTCGTTGTCGCTGCTGGCGAAGCCCCAGCGTCCGGAGCCGCTGCCGCCACTGCTGCCGCCGCCGGAGCGGCGGGTCGTGCATTCGGTGCTCTGCGGCTGTCCGGCCACGGCCGGATCCTGCTGCGGGCAGTTCTGCTGGCGCGGCATCAGCGCATAGGCGGTGCCGCCGACCGCGAGCGTGCCCATCACGAGCAGCGCCACATGGCCGGAGCGCTTCACCGGCGGTGTGGCGGGCGGCGGCGGCAGCGGCCTGCGCTTGCCGAATTCGATGCGTTGCTCGGCCATGGTCAGATGATCATCGAGGCGGCGTTGAGCGCGCCGGCCGAGAGCGAGGCGAGGCCGAGCCAGATGGCCGAGGCCAGCTCACCGGCGACGATGCGGTTGGCGAGGTCCGGCACCGGGATGCGGACGAGATAATACACGATCACCTGGACGATCAGCGCGACCAGCGCCCAGATCAGGCAGTCCAGCACATTGGCCGAATGCGCGATGGCGCTGACCAGCGGCAAAGTGAAGCCGAGCAGGCTTAGGCCGAGCGAGATCGCTGCCGAGGGATGATTGTCCCGGATCAGCTGGAACTCATTGTAGGGTGTGACGCGCGTATAAATGAAAAGGTATGCCGTCACCGCAAACAGGGCGGTGCAGAAATACACCAGGAACGCCGGCAGGCCGGCGAGCGATTGCAGGATCATGATCAGGCCCGAGGCGGAAAGCTTTCATCTGTCGCGGCGCCAGCATGTCCGGTTCGACGTGAACAAAGTCTATGCGCTGTTGGCCTGATTCAGCATCTGCAGCACGGAATCCCCGGTCTTGCGGGTGTGCGCGCTGAGCGCCAGCGCGAAGCCCTGGGCGTCGCGGGCGCGCAGCAGCGCCATGAAAGCCTCGTGTTCGCGCAGCGACTCGTCCCAGCGGCGCGCGTCGTAATTGGCGACCGCGCGGGCGCGGAACACGCTCGCATGCAGCGTGCTCCAGATGTTGAGCAGCACGCTGTTGCCGGCGAGCCTGGTGATCTCGAGGTGGATCTGCTGGTTGAGCCGGAAATAGGCGGCGCGCTCGGCGGCGCCGTGCAGCGCCACCAGCTCGTCATGCATCGCGTCCAGCCTGGCGATCTCATCCGCCGTGGCGCGCGCGGCCGCCGCGCGGCCGGCGGCAGCGTCGAGCGCGACCATCACGTCGAAGATCTCGGCGATCTCGCCGGCATCGATCGGCGTCACCACCGGTGTGCGATGGGGCCGCAGCGCGATCAGACCTTCGGCGGCGAGGATCTTGAACGCCTCACGCAGCGGCGTACGCGAGACGCCGAACGTCTCGCACAGCATGCGCTCCGGCAATGGCGCTCCGGCCGCGAGCTCGCCGTCGATGATCATCTCGCGGACCTTGGCGACGAGCTGATCGTGCAGCGACAGCCGCGCCAGCGGCCGGGTCGACTGGTCGGAGGACAGCTTCAGCCGCGTCGGCTTGAAGCGCGTTTTCAGTCTGGGCCGGGTTGCCGAAGGGGTCATGACAGAAGCTGCGGCTCTGCTGCGAGGTGCCTGAGATTCGGGCGGAACGCCCTCGGATCAGGCAGATCCAGAAATTCTGATGTAGAATTACATATTGATTTCATTGTAAAAAATCAACATTGCATATCGCATCCAATTGGCACGTCGCTTGCTGATTGGGGGCAGAGACCTGATCCGATCGACCTGCCCTGGAGATGGACGTGACCCGCTTTCTGCTCCCCATTCTGACCCTGCTCATGCTCGCGCTGCCCGCGCCGAGCTTCGCCGAGGACGCACCGAAGATCAAACTCGGCTACGCCAAATGCGCGCATTGCACGCCGATGTCGCTGACGCCGCAATTCGCGGAGGGCGTCGCCATCGATGCGGTCGGCTTCAACACCGGCACCGATGCGCTGACCGCTTTGGTGTCGAAGAACATCGACGTCGCGCAGGTGACCTATCTGCATTACGCCATCGCGCTCGATAAGGGCTTCGATGTCGTCGCCATCTCCGGCCAGGTCAATGGCGGCTCGGCGATCCTGCTCGGCAACGACCTCGATGTCGCGCAGGGCGACTGGGGCGCGCTGAAGGCGCTGATTGCCAAGTACAAGGCCGACGGCAAGCCGTTCCGCGTCGCCGCCTCGCGCGGCAATGCGCAGGACATCCACATGCGTGGCGCCTTCGCCAAGCAGGGCATCGACATCAACAAGGATGTGCAGTTCGTCAACATCCCCAATCCGTCCGACCATCTGCAGGCGCTGCGCCGCGGCGAGGTCGAGCTGATCTGCACCGTCGAGCCGTTCGCCACCCAGATCATGCAGGCCAAGGCCGCAAAATTCTTCGGCTTCCCCTATGACCAGGCCGCCGGCAAGCTGACCAACCTGATCCTGACCCGCTCTGACGTGATCGCCTCCAACCCGAAGGGGCTCGAAGGCGTGGTGCGCGCGGTGGTGAAGGTCGATGCGCATATCGCGGCCGACAAGCCGGCGCTGATCGAGGTCATCTCCAAGGTCACCGGCCTCGACAAGGCGATCGCGACCGGTGCCGTCGAGAACCTCGATCCCGATCCGAAGATGTACCGTTCCTCCGCGCTCGCCATCGCCGCGATGATGCGCGATCTCAAATACATCAACTCGGATGTCACGGCCGCGGTCGAGAAGAACCTCGACTACCGCTTCCTGGAAGCGGCGACCGGCAAGCCGAAGACCGAGCTCGGCTACTGAGATGATAGCGCTCGCCCAGCTCAAGAAGCTCGACCGCGCCATTGTCCCGCTGCTTGTGCTCGCTGGCTGGGAGGCGTTCTCGCGCTCTGGCGCGCTGCCGGCGGCGCTGCTGCCGGCACCGTCGACGGTGGTGTGGGCGTGGGCGGACTGGCTGGTCGGCACCGACGGCAACACCCAGACCTACAGCGGCCATTGGGTCGCCGACATGCTGGCGAGCCTGTCGCGCGTCGCCGCCGGCTTTGCCATCGCCACCGTGCTCGGCGTGGCGCTCGGCGTCGCCATCGGCTGGTCGCGCAGGATCGAGATCGTGATCGAGCCGACACTGCAGATGCTCAGGCCGATCCCGCCGGTGTCGTGGATCCCGCTCGCCATCATCTGGTTCGGCATCGCCAACAAGCCGGCGATCTTCTTGGTGTTTCTCGGCGCGTTCTTCCCGATCCTGCTCAATACCATCCATGGCGTGAAGAGCTGCGACCGCAACCTCATCCGTGCCGGCGCCATGGTCGGCGGCAGCGAGCGCAAGCTATTGCGCTACATCGTCGTGCCCGCGGCGATGCCCAGCATCTTCGCAGGTCTGCGCATCGGCATCGGCTCGGCCTGGATGCTGACGGTGACGGCCGAGATGGTCGCGGTGAAGAGCGGGCTCGGCTACGTGCTGTGGGACAGCTATTATTTCCTGCGCTACGATCTGGTGCTGGCGGCGATGGCCAGCATCGGTCTGCTCGGCTTCTGCAGCGACCTGTCGATCCGGCTCGTGATGGCGCGCGTGCTGCACTGGCAGCGCAACACCACCTTGCGCGGCGGAGAGTAGCCATGGCCACGATCGACATTTCGAACGTCTCCAAGATCTTCACCGACAAGAAGCGCAACGCCGATGTCACTGCGCTCGCCGACATCAATCTCTCCATCGCGCGCAACGAATTCGTCTGCCTGCTCGGCCCGTCCGGCTGCGGAAAGTCGACCCTGCTCAACATGATTGCCGGTTTCGAGCAGCCGAGCGCAGGCCACGTCACCGTCGACGGTCGGATCGTCACCGCGCCCGGCGCCGATCGCGGCGTTGTGTTCCAGCACGCCAATCTGATGCCGTGGCTGCCGGTGTGGGAGAACGTCGCCTTTCATCTCCTGCTCGGCGGCGGCCAGAAGGCCGAGCGCCGCGCGCGGGCGCAGGTCTATATCGACATGGTCGGCCTCACCGGCTTCGAGAACCATTACCCGTCCGAACTGTCCGGCGGCATGAACCAGCGCGTCGGCATTGCGCGGGCGCTGCTGATGAACCCTCAAGTGATTCTGATGGACGAGCCGTTCGGCGCGCTCGATGAGCAGACCCGCATGGACATGCAGAATGAGCTCGTGCGGATCTGGCAGCAGCACCAGGGCACGATCGTGTTCGTCACCCATGGCATCGACGAGGCGCTGACCTTGGGCACCCAGATCGCCGTCATGAGCGCGCGCCCCGGGCGGATCGCGGAGATCATCCCGATCGACCTGCCGCGGCCGCGGGATATCACGAGCCCGCAGTTCAACGCGCTGAAGCGGCACATTCTCGCGCTGCTGCGCGGGGAGCGGGTGGAGCAGGAGAGGGCTCCGGCATGATGCGCGGCTTGCTTGATCTTGAAGAGCTTCGCAATGGACAAGCATGGTCGAACCGAAGCGCGGGTCCGTTGGCGGCACATGCTGTCTCGACGACGGCGGTGTACCCTCTCCTCTTGCGGCAGAGGGTGGTTTCTCACGAAGTGAGAAACCGGGTGAGGGGTCTTGCTCCGCGATCTCATTTGTCGAGGCAGACCCCTCACCCAACCGAGTCTGCTGCACGCGCAGGCATGCCCTTTCCCGCAAGGGGAGAGGGCGCATCAACGCGCGGCTCGCCCGCTGCTGCTGCTGTGGAATTGCCGTTAGTCACGCCGGCTCTGGTCGTGCGAAGAGGGCTCAACCATCCATGACCAAACGCACCCTTCTCGGCATGCTGACGCCGTCGTCGAACACGGCGCTGGAGCCGATCACCTCGGCGATGGTCGCCGGCCTGCCGAACGTGTCGGCGCATTTCTCGCGCTTCAAGGTGACCGAGATCGCGCTGTCGAGCGATGCGCTGGCGCAGTTCGACACATCGAACATTCTGCGCGCGGCGGAATTGCTCGCGCACGCCAAGGTCGATGTCATCGCCTGGAACGGCACGTCCTCCGGCTGGCTCGGTTTCGAGACCGACGTGAAGCTGTGCGAGCAGATCACCGCGGCGACCGGCATCCCCGCGACCACCTCGATGCTGGCCTTGAACGAGATCCTGGCGGCCTCGAAGGCCACGACGCTCGGCCTGGTCACACCCTACCGCGACGATGTGCAGGCCCGCATCATCGCCAACTATGCCAAGCTCGGCATCGCCTGCCGCGGCGACCGGCATCTCAACCTGCAGGACAATTTCTCCTTCGCGGAGGTGACGCCGGCGGAGATCGAGACCATGATCCGCGAGGTCGCCCGCGAGACGCCGGATGCGATCGCGGTGGTCTGCACCAACATGCGGGCCGCGCCGCTCGTGGCGCGCCTCGAGCTGGAGACGGGCATTCCGATTCTCGACACCATCGCCACCGTGGTATGGAAATCGTTGAAACTGGCGGGCGTCGACACTCGGGGCGCCAGCGAGTGGGGATCGCTGTTTCAGAAATTCGCCTGAGCATTTGGGAGAGCGCGTCACATGGCTGCATTCGACACCGTCATCCGCAACGGCACCGTCGCCACCGCGAGCGACACGTTCAAGGCCGATGTCGCCATCCGGCAGGGCCGCATCGCCGCGATCGGTGAGGCCATTACCGATGCCGACGAGATCGTCGACGCGTCGGGCCTGCTGGTGCTGCCCGGCGGCATCGACAGCCACGTCCATATCAGCCAGCCGTCCGGCCCCGGCATCGTGATGGCCGACGATTTCGAAAGCGCGACACGCGCCGCCGCGTTCGGCGGCAACACCTTCGTCATGCCCTATTGCCTGCAGGAGAAGGGCCAGCCGTTGCGCGCGGCGCTCAAGGACTATCACGCGCTGGCCGAGCAGGCCTGCTACGTCGACCATTCCTTTCACCTCATCATCGCCGACCCCTCGGATTCCGTGCTCGGCCAGGAATTGCCGGCGCTGGTTGCCGATGGCTATTCGTCGCTGAAGATCTTCATGACCTATCAGGATCTCGCGCTGAGCGATTACGAGATCCTCGGCGTGCTGCAGGTCGCGCGCGAAACCGGCGCGCTGGTGCAGATCCATGCCGAGAACTACGATGCCATCCGCTTTCTCACCGACCGCCTGGAGCGTGCCGGCAAGATCGCGCCCTATTATCACGGCAAGTCGCGGCCGATTGCGGTCGAGCGCGAAGCCACCCATCGCGCCATCTCGCTGGCCGAGCTGATCGATGTGCCGATCGTCATCGTCCATGTCTCCAACCGCGAGGCGATGGAGGAGATCCGCCGTGCGCAGACGCGCGGCCTGAAGATCCACGGCGAGACCTGCCCGCAATATCTGGTGCTGACCGAGGAGGACATGCAGGGCCTCAACATGGAAGGCGCCAAATATGTCTGCTCGCCGCCGCCGCGCGACAAAGCGAGCCAGGAGGCGTGCTGGGAGGGGCTGCAGCAGGGCGTGTTCTCGCTGTTCTCCAGTGATCACTGCCCGTTCCGCTATGACGACGAGGCCGGCAAGCTGACGCCGAAGGGCCGCACCAGCTTCCGCTGGGTGCCGAACGGCATCCCCGGCGTCGAGACTCGGCTGCCGATCCTGTTCTCGGAAGGTGTCGGCAAAGGCCGCATCAGCCTGAACCAGTTCGTGGCGTTCACCGCGACCAACCACGCCAAGACCTATGGCCTGAAAGGCAAAGGCTCCATCGCGATCGGCTACGATGCCGACATCGCGCTATGGGACCCGAACAAGACCGCGAAGATCAGCCAGTCCGGCCTGCACCACGGCTCCGACTACACGCCCTATGAGGGCATCGAGATCACCGGCTGGCCGGTCGCCACGATGCTGCGCGGCAAGTTCGTCGTGCGCGACGGCCAACTCGTCGGCGCCAAGGGCAGTGGCCGCTACGTCACCCGCGGCAAGCCGGGCGCGGTGGCCTGAGGCACGTTCCCTCCATGCGTCATCGCGAGCGCAGCGACGCGATCCAGAGTCGCGGATGGGACTCTGGATGGCTTCGTCGCTTCGCTCCTCGCAATGACGACGTCGCAGCATCGCTCCGGGCGAGCTCTCACCGTCATGGTGCGCCATAGGTCCCGTGATCGACGCTCCAAAACAGACTCGTCATGCGCGGGCTCGACCCGCGCGTCCATCAAGTGGGCAGATTGTTCTCGCGAAGGGATGGATTGCCGGGTCAAGCCCGGCAATGACGACGGAGAGAACAGTGCCCATCCTCCCCTGAAGGGGACCTTCCTGGGGAGGGTGATCATCGCGTCAGTCGCACCACCACTCTCCCGCACTGCAGCGCCACCCCGAGCTACCGCCGCCATCCCGTTCCTGTTCCAGATGTGTCGAACCATTGTTACAACTGGAAGACATAATCCTTGTCAGACAAGGAGTGCCGCCATGCCCGCGCTTGCATTTTCCAACAATGATATTGCCGTGGTCGCCTGGACATTCGATCGCCGCCTTGACGGCTGTCTCGGCTTTGCCATTCACCGCATCGACCTCGCGGACAACAGCGACACTGTGCTGCCGGCGCTCGCGCGCTTTGCCGGGCAGACCGCCGACAAGCTCAAGACCGACCAGGCCCCGGTGCAGAAATTCTGGTGGAAGGACCTGTTTGCCAAGCGCGGCGGCACCTACAAATATCGCATCGTGCCGATGGGCGGAACACCCGGCCAGACCCTGACGCCGCTCGCCGCCGTCGACGCGCTGGAGAGCAACGCAGTCACGCTGACGCCGGAACGGCCGCCGTTCCACGTCTATTTCAACCGCGGCATCACCGCGACCCAGGCCCTCACCCACGCGCTGAACGATCACCCCAGCGTGCCGGCGCTGGCGCCGCACATTCTCGATCCCAACGACCCCATTCGCATCCGGCTGATGGGCCAGCTGCAGGACGGCCTGACCTCGCTGTTGAAGCGCGCGGATGCCGGTGGCGGCACCATTCATGCCGCGCTCTATGAGTTGAACGATCCCAACGGCCTCGAGACGCAGCTGCATCAGAACCCGGCGAGCCGCACGGTCATTCTCGGCAACGAGCAGGGCAAGGACACCGACGACGCCGATGCCGAGAACCGCGCCAATCTGAAGGCCGCCGGCGTCACCGTGATCGACCGTATCCTCGGCAAAGGCAGCATCCCGCACAACAAGTTCATGGTGCTGACCGAGAGCGGCAAGCCGACCGCTGTGCTCTCCGGATCGACCAACTGGACCTCGACCGGCCTGTGCACCCAGACCAACAACGCGCTGGTGGTGGAGAGCCCCGAGCTGGCCGAGCGCTATCTCGGCTATTGGAATGCGCTCAAGGCCGACGTCGACGCCGCCGATGGCGACAAGGCGGCGCTGCAGTCGCAGACCTTGCGCGACTTCGCCCATGCCAACAATGCCGACGCGATTCAAACGCCGATCGATCTCGGTCATGGTGTCACCATCGAGCCGATGTTCTCGCCCAACACGCCAGGCAAGCTCGGCAAGACCCCGAAGACGCCGAACGATATGGGCCGTGTGTTCGAGCTGATGCGGTCAGCCAAGCACGCCGTGCTGTTTCTCGCCTTCGATCCCGGCAACAATTCGATCCTCGACGTCGCCGGTCAACTGCTCAAGGACAAGCCGGACCTGTTCGTGCGCGGCGCGTTGACCAGCCCGGTGCGCGCCACCAATTTCTCCGCCGCGCTGCATTCCGGCGGCCATTCCGAGAGCGGCGGCGAGGATGATGGCGGCAGCGACGCGCCCGAGGTGAAGGTGGTCGGCGAATCCGGCACGCCGAAGAAACAGGGCGCCAAGGGCAGCATCGATTTCCGCGGCGTCCCGGCCGGCGCGGTGCAGGACGCGTTCGGTAAGTGGGAGAAAGAGCTCGCCAAATACGGCTTCGCCATCATCCACAACAAGATCGTGGTGATCGATCCGTTCAGCGACGATTGCGTCGTGGTGACCGGCTCGCACAATCTCGGCTTCCGCGCTTCCCACAACAACGACGAGAACATGCTGATCATCCGCGGCCATCGCGGTCTCGCCGAGGCCTATGCTTGTCACGTCCTCGACCTCTACGACCATTACGCCTGGCGCTTCCTGCTGAAGGAGCACCCCGACATCTTCGGCAAGCCGCTGCAGGGTGATGACAGCTGGCAGGACCGCTACATCAAGGGCGATCAGGAGAAGTCGCCGGAGCTGCGCTTCTGGCTGTCGGCAGCGGGTGGCGGCGGGGCGGCCGAAACGCCACCGACGCCGAAGAAGCCCGCCAAGCCAACCGGCACCACCAAGCCGGCCAAGACATCGGCTGTGACGACGAAGCCTGCGAAGGCGTCGACCAAGCCGACCAAGAAGGCCCAAAAGAAGACAGCCGCTGCAGCCAAGACCTCGGCCGGCCGCAAGACAACCACGACAAAGAAGGTCGCGAAGAAAGCGTCGAAAACGGCAAGCCAGCGTGCCGCCTCAGCGAAGAAGGCGAAGGCCAAGGCGACCAAGACGGCGGCGAAGCGTCCGGCAAAGAAGACCGCGACCAAGACCGCCAGGCGAGCCAAGACGAGCGCCAAGAGGAAAGGGCGCTGAGCGTCGCGCCCGCGCTGAACCGCCGCCGCGCAGACGAGGCCATGGGATCGTGATGCGAGTCCGCGGGATCGCATCATGATCTCGTCTCTTGCCCGAAGCGGATCGCGGGCCACGATCGTCCCAGTCCCTAGAGCATGATCGGAAAAAGTGGAAACCTGTTCTCCGAAAAGACCATGCTCTAGCCATCTTGAAGCGGGCTCAATAGGCCGTCCATCCGCCGTCCGTCGCGTAGAACGCGCCGGTCAGGTTCGACGCCTCGGGCGACAGCAGGAACAGCATCACCGCGACCTGCTCCCACACGGTGGCCGGGCGATGTTTGGGATCCGCATAACTGAGGATGGAGTTCGTCTTCAACCGTCCCATGCCGCTGTCGGCCGGCGCCCGCTGCGCCTTCGCGGCGACGGCCTGCGCCGCCCGCGCGATCATCGGCGTGTCCGTCGCCGCCATGTTGACGGAGTTGATGCGAATGCCGTGCGGCGCGTAGTCGACCGCGGCGTTGGCGGTCAATCCGTTGACCGCGTGCTTGCTGGCGACATAGGCCGGATTGCCGGCCAGTCCGGTCAGGCCGGCGATCGAGGCGACGTTGACGATGGCCCCGCCGCGCTTCTGCGCCACCATCTGCCGCAACTCGGCCCGCATGGCGCGGAACACGCCGGTGGCGTTGGTGGCCAGCACATTGTCCCAATAGGCATCGGAGGCCTCATGGAGCGGCGCGAACAGCAGGTCCTTCTGCTTGTCATAGTCGAACGCCTCGCCGGAAAACACGCCGTCCATGACGCCGGCATTGTTGATGGCGAAATCCAGCCCGCCGAATTTTTCGACCGCCCGCTTGACCATCAGGTCGCAGGAATCGCCCTTGGCGACATCGCCGACGAGAAATTCGATGGCGCCGCCCTCGCGCTGGATCGCGGCCGCCGTCTCGCGCGCCAGGTCCGGCAGCCAGTCGATCCCGACGATGTTGGCTCCCTCACGCGAGGCCCGCAGCGCCGCGGCGCGGCCCATGCCGCGGGCGAATCCGGTGATGGCGATCGTGCGTGACTTGAAGCGATCCCGTATGAAGTAGTTCGGATCGACCGGGCTGATCGCCAGATTGGCCGGGCCTGCGGGCTCCGCCGCCTCGGCGCTTCCCGGAAGCAGCTGCGCCAGCGGAATCGTCACCGCCCCCGAACCCAGGCTCTGCAACATGCTGCGGCGATCCATCGACATCTCCCTTTTCAGAAGCTGATCCGGGCCAGCGACATCGCGCTGAACCAGGGACGGGTGGTGCCGGCAACGGCCTGGCTGACGCCGGACAGCGGCACGGTCAGCGCCAGGCCCGACTGGAACATCACGTTGCGGCTCATGAAATACTTCACCGTCAGATTGACCTCGTAGCCGAGCAGATGTCCGGCCAGCGTCGAGGTGGTGCCGCCGATGTTGTTGAGCTGCTGCGCCTGGAACAGCCAGGCCTGCGGCACGAGCTCCCATTGCGGTGCCGGCCGCAGGATCGCCTGCAGGCGATGGGCGATCAAATTGGTGTCCTGAAACAGCTTGTAGTGGTTCAGCCCCTGCACCCATTCCTCGCCGGTGCCGCCCGACAGCAGCGGATCCCAGCGCTCATAGGTCCGCGTCGCCGGATTGTCGCCGCTGAAGCCGGACAGCCGATAGCTCAAAGTGGGGCGCCACAGCGCCTCGTTGAAGGTGTAGCCCGCCTCGACATAGCCGCCCCAGGCGCGCATCGGAAAGGCGTTGCGGTCGTTCCACTGCAACGCCAGCTCCGTCTTCGCATACGGACCGGAGGCGCCGATGGCGGGTGTCCAATAATAGCGAACGTCGGCGACCTGCAGTCCCTGGCGCGTGCCTTGCGCTGTCGTCGTGTACCAGCCGTAGTCCGAGCGCGGCACGGTCAGATAGGTCAGTCCGAGCTGATGCGGCGTGCCCAGGCCCGTCTCGAGATTCGCGCCGGCGATGACGGTGTGGGTATCGATCGCCGCCAGCTCGTCGGGAGCGAGGCGGAAGGCCTCGAACTTCGTGGTGTTGTAGCGCGCCTGCGCCAGGAACAGACTGTCGGCCGCCCAGCGCGGATTGAGCTGCAGGGCGGCGCGGTCAAAACCGTTGGCGGCGGTGATCCTGATCAGCATGCCGTCGGCGATCTGGAACGGCTGCCGGCCGCCGGACAGGTTGATCACCAGCCGCGAGCCGTCGTCGCCCGTGATCCCCGTGACGATGCCCGCATAGGCGTCCTCGATCGCGCCATGGCGGCGCGGGCCGGTGACGAACAGGTCGGTCCCGACCGAGCCGCTCGCCAGATAAGAGAGGCTGCCATAGGCGTAGACATTGTTGCCGATCGGCCCGATGCCCTGCAGCCCGCCCTCCAGCGCGGCTTCGCCGAACGACGACCAGCCGGCGCCGGCCGGTCCCTTGGCGAGCGGATTGGCGCCGACGAAGGCCTGCGGCCGGCCGTACCAGGCATCGTGATTGGCGTAGCCGAGCGTCGCGGCCGTCAGCTTGAGCTTCAGCAGGCTGTCGTCGCCTTGAAGAAGATAGGGGAAATCGACGCGGCCCGGATCCGCCTGCGGCCGGTCGCCGACGACGACGCTGACCTCGACCGCAACACCGCCGGTGTTGCCGTCGACATAGTTGACCGACGCCGAGGCCACGCCGGGGATACGCTTCACCTTGCCGAGCCCGAAATCGACCATCAGGTCGTGCAGCTGCGACCCCGGATACACATTGAGCGCCCGGCGGACACGATCCTCGAACGCGACCCGCTGCGGCCCGCTCGGCACCGCTCCCGACAGCGCCAGACGCACAACCTCGATTGGCCGGTTCTCGAACGTCGGCCCCAGTGCCTGGGCGTTGGCGGCAGAAACGGCGAGCGGCGAGAACAGCCACGCTGCGAGGGACAGACCGAGGCTTCCGCGCGAGCGGAAACGCTTTCCATACGGCATGGCTCTGACACCAGCTCAGTGCGTGGTCCGATGATCGGCGTCGCAAAGGTAGCGCGATTGATCCGGATCAACCAGAGAGAAATTGGTTGCGGGTCACCCTCCCGGTGCGCCGCCCTGTCGCAGGCGCGCCCCGCAGGCTGATAGGCGAGCTTGGGTAACGCCCCGCCGTCGCACAGCAGCGGCCGAGTTGATAGTTTTATGCAGCGTCACCGTAATCTGCGTAATCCGGTGCTCAGCAGATGTGAAACGGGCTCAATAGGCCGTCCACCGCTATCCAGGAAACCGCGCGGAGCGGCGGGCGAGCTGATAGTGTCATGCAGGATCAACGGAGCTGGCCCGGTTCTATCCCTACAGCAGACATCCCCCGCGCCGGACGAAAGGTCCGCGTTGGGCCAAAGGACTAAACCGCTCGCGCGGTAGGGCGCTGCGGCAGGCGACACAGCCAAGACGATAGCGCAACGGGGCGTCCTGTCTTGAGATTGAGGGGTTTCGACAACCTCACTCAAGACAGGAGCATCCCCAT